>Ga0208587_1000012_pt1 | contig 123367 bp, 108 predicted proteins | sample NGESurdeep092012_7_FD_184472 | JGI IMG/M metagenome (GOLD analysis project Ga0208587, IMG submission 184472) | Arctic peat soil microbial communities from Barrow, Alaska - NGEE Surface sample 210 deep-092012 (SPAdes) | ecosystem: Environmental > Terrestrial > Soil > Wetlands > Peat ...
CATGAAGGGCCCCCGCCGGACCAGAATGCCCGTCTACGGGGCGGGGTCAAAATGCCTCGGCCGCACCGAGAAAGAGACAGAATGGCTCCGGTTTCACGCGCCACAGGCCCCCGGCAATTCCCATTGCGCCCCTGCAGCACCCCGCAATTCCTATTGCACCCCTACAGCGGCCGAGAAGTGCGCATGAAGGGCCCCCGTCCGGCCAGAATGCCCGTCTACGGGCCGGGATCAAAGTGTCTCGGCCGCATCGAGAAAGAGACAGAATGGCTCCGGTTTCTCGCGCCACAGTCCCCGGCAATTCCCATTGCACCCCTACACACGACCTCAATTAAATCGGAATAGCCGGAGCAGTGAGTGTGAGGGCAAGCGCCCCCACACCCACAGAAGACGCTCAGTACGGCCGCGTGAGCCAGGGATTGGTCGTGACGCCGCTGCCGATTACGGTCGAGCAACCGTTCGCGCCGGGACCGCCGGAGCACTTCCACCAGTTGCCTGTCGCGCTGATGGTTCCAGCGCCGATGTTGTCGACGCCGACATGACCGAAGAACGAGTTGAAGTGCGCGTCGACACTCGAGCCATTCGCCGCGTTCATACCGATATCGATGCCCTCTCCCTTGAACACGTTCTGAACGATCACGATTCCGGTCAGCGGCACCACGGGGCTAGAGATAGAGATACCGGTGGGGACGGTCGTGCCGGGGTCGCTGTCCGGGCCGTTGCCGGAGATCTGGTTGCCGACAATCAGGTGGTCGTTCAGGCTCTGGAACGGTCCGTGCGTATGCATCGCGACGCCCGGCAACGCATTGCCCGTGAGGATATTGTTCGCCACAACGTTGCCGTTGTTCTGTGCGCCCGGAGGGCCGGCGAAAATGCCGACGCCCGCGCCCTCGCCAGAGATCAGACCATTCCGCGTCGAGGTGTTGCCCACGACGGTGATGTGGTAAATGCCGACCGAGGGATCAGTCGGTCCCAGATTGTAGTGATGTGACGCGATGGTGATCCCGCAATCGAACGGATTGTCCTGCACGGTGTTTCCTAAGATCAGATTGTCGTGGTTGGGGCCGGTATCGTCGCTGATCAGGATGCCGCCCGCGTTGTGATGCACCAAGTTATCGGACACGATGGAATGATTGACGCCGCTCAGATGGATGGCTTCGCCGCAGTCGAACGCCTCACCAGCCTGGAAGTAGGTCGGCAACGGGGGACACGTCAGGGCGACCGGATCGAGACTCTGATCATTCCCCGTTACGTGATTGTTCGAGACCGTCGCGTCGGACGCGTTGGTGACCACAATACCCTGCGCGTTTGCGTTCTGCACGGTGAAGCCGCTGACGATGACGTGCGCCAGGCCGGCGTTGTTGTAGCCGTCGACGTTGACGCCGTTCAGCAGGCCGGTGGCGTCGATGATGGTGTTCTCCGGGCTCTTGCCCAGAAGCGACAGCGGTTTCCCAATGACGACGTCTTCATGATAGGTGCCTTTGGCGACACGAATCACGTCGTTCGGAGCGGCAGCTGCAACGGCGGCTCCGATCGTCGTCGAACATCCGCCCTCGCCCGAGGCGTCGACGCACAAGTCGGCGGCCTGAACGCTGGCGCAGCCGAGGATGAGGAAACCGACGGCTGCCAAAGAGTGGCGCGCCTTACTCCAACCGAGAGTTATCATATTGTTCTCCTCCAACAAACATTTTTGTTCGGGCTTTCCTTTTTGGCCGGGATTTCCGTTTTGCGGATCAGGGCCCTCTCCGTCTCGAGGAGACTGCCATCTCCAGCAGCCGATGCGGTCAGATCGTCGGGCCGCTCCTGAAGCGACGGAATTCCTGCTTCTCTTTTCCCTGTACTCTCGAGTCGCAGCCTCTGCTTGCGCCACTGTTTCTCTCCTTTCGTTGAGGTTGAGACTCTATAGCAGGATGTGTAGGGGCGCAATGGGAGTTGTGGCCTCTCCTGGCGGGCACAGACCAGTGGATTCCTCGTCGTTAACGCGCCGGGCGCAAACACGTCGACTCACTTCAGCGCCCGTCGCTGATCATCGTGACCGCCCCTTCAGGCTGCTTTTCGAACCAGCAGCGGCAGCAGCCGCTCCGTACGTCAATATAAGGGGTTGGGTCGCGGTAAGACCCTTACCCTGCAACGGTTAGCACGAGGCGGTTCGCCCGGCGCCGCCCGATTTCCAGGGCCTGGTAGTCCCGGACTACCGCGCTCTGAGACATCAGCCCGGGGAGCCAGAGCTTCAGGACTCCACTCGGCGTGTATCAGCCCATGCTATAAATCCGGCCAACAAGGCACTTGAGGTCGGCCGCATGGCGCGACACCGTCGCGCCTTCCAAAAAGAAAGGAAGGTCCATGAGACGTTTCCTCCATCTCACTTTCGCCGCGCTCTTCGTAGCCGCGGCCCTTTCCGTTGTCGCGGGCGATCCGCCGAAGGGCGGAGACGATGCGGCCAAGAGCCCGCAGGCGAAGGTCTACCTTGACTGGGTCAAGGCCGTGAAGGCGGGAAACCTCGAGGCGTGGAAGAAGCTCGTTCCGGCCGAGGCGTCGCAGCAGATCGAAGCACAGGCCAAGGAGATGAAGAAGAAGCCCAAGGACGTGCTCGAGTTCCTCGGGTCGATGACCCCGGACGAGAACAAGATCACGGGCCTCAAGGTCGACGGGAGCAAGGCCACGCTCTCGGTCGTCGGGAAGACGAAGGGCGAGCCCAAGCCCTCGTACGGGAACGTCGGGATGATCCAGGAGGGAGGCGCCTGGAAAGTCGGCAGGCAGAGCTGGAGCGACAAGCCGGAGTAGCCGGGATCGCGAGCGGCCCGCCGCCGCCGACTACAGCCTCGACCTCCCGCGCGTGAGCGCGAGACGGAAGTCGAGGCGCGTGTTGGTGCCGCGCACGGCGACGCGTTTCAGACGGAAGGGGTCCGAGAGATCCTTCGAGATGCCGCCGCGGATGACCGTGGCCGCGCGGTAGCCCGCGGCCCGCACCGCCTCGACGGCGCGGTCGTCGAAGTCGCCGTAGGGATAGCAGAAGGACGTCACGGGGGCTCCCGTGATCCGCTCGAGCGTTTCCCTGCTGCCCGCGACTTCCCGGGCGAGGTCGGCGTCGTCGAGCCGTGTCAGCGCGCGGTGCGTGGCGCCATGGGAGCCGATCTCGATTCCGGCACCGTGCAGCGCGCGGATCTCGTCGGCCGCGAGGAGCGGTTCCCCGGGGGTCTCGCCGTCCCAGTCGTTCACGCCCCCGGTCCTGTCCGCGACCACGAAGACCGTGGCCGCGAAGCCGCGCGAAAGGAGTGCGGGCAGCGCTCTCTCTTTGACGCCGCGATAGCCGTCGTCGAACGTGAGGACGACGCGCCGCGTCGCAGTCGCCGGCGACGCGACGAGATCGCGCAGCGCCACGCCCCGGTAGCCGAGGCGCTGGAGCGTGTCGAGCTGCCAGTCGAAATCCCGCTGGGTCACGCGCCACCGATTCAGGGGCGAGCCGGGCCGGTGCGGCCCGACCTGGTGGTGCATGAGGATCGGCGTTCCGGGCCGCTTGGGACGCCACCAGTTGAAGCGCAGCGAGAGGCCGAGGGCGGCCGCCCCGCCGGAGGCCGCCGCGAGGAGAGCGCCGTTCACGCGGCCGTCACGGGGACCGCAGGAGCGCGCGAACCCGGATCGCCGCGGTGTCTTCGATCCTCACGCCCTGGGGCGGCGTGCGTTCGCCGCGGGCGATCGCCCGCTCGAGCTCGCGGAGCTTGAGGTACTTCAGGAGCGTATTCGCCGACGAGAGAGCCGCGAACGTGAGCCCGGCCGAGCCGTCGAGGAAGCCGAGGCGCAGGAACGCGCGATCGAAGAACTCCCAGAGGACGCGCGCCGGCAGGAAGCCGCCGCCCCCCTTCCCGGCGGCCCACTTCGCCTCGGCCGCGAGCGTCGTGTAGCGGTCGAGCTTCTCGAGATAGTGCGCGAGGTCGCGATAGGAGCGGTGGAGGACGGACTCCTGGAGGGATTCGACCCGGCCCGTCGCGAGAATCTTCTCGTGGACGGGATCGTCCGAGAATCGCGCGCGCGTGCGATCGTAGAGGCGCGCGGGCCGCACGACCGTGTCGCGCCCGAACCGGAGCTCGCGCCCTAGGAACTCGAGGCGGATCGGCACCCGGAAGGCCGCGGGGGGAAAGGCCTCGGAAGCCGTCGCCGCGAGGGACGCGCGAATCTCGACGGCGAGCTTCGGCGAGACGATCTCGTCGGCGTCGATGGAAAGGATCCATCGGTTGCTCGCGAGAGCGGCTGCGGCGTTCTTCTGCCGGCCGAAGCCGTCGAAGGGCCTCACGAGGACGCGGGCACCGGCCTCACGCGCGATCTCCTCGGTCCGGTCGGTGGTGGCGGAGTCCACGACGACGATGCGCTCATTCGCGAAGGCGACCGACGCGAGAGCGTCCGGAAGGCGATCCTCCTCGTCGCGGGCGATGAGCGTGACGCTGAGGAGGGGCTCTTCGAGGGCCGTCATCGTGCCGAAGTATGAACTGCGCCCGTCGGGGGGCGGAGCCTCCGTATACTCCTCGGCCGTGACGTCCGGGCGCCGTTCTGATGACCCTGAAGCGTCCGGGCGCATTCTTTTCGCGATCGCGCTCGCCGCGGGTGCCCTGCTGCGGCTCGTGCTCCTCGGTCAGCCGGATCTGTTCGGCGCCGACGAGGGGCGCTGGGCGATCGGCGCGCGCAACATCCTCGCGGGCGGATCGGACCAGTTCCTGGGCCTCTCGGCGACGCCGATGGGCCCGCCCTCCGGAACCCCGGTTCTCTTTCCCTGGGTCCTTTCCGCGATGGTGCGCGTGTTCGGCCCCGAGGAATGGGCGGTGCGCTTGCCGTCGGCGATCCTCGGGCTCATCGGCGTCATCGTGCTCGAGCGCGTCATCCGGCGCGGATGGGGCCAGCCCGCGGGGCATCTTGCGGGCGCCTTCGCGGCCCTGTTTCCCCCGCTCGTCGCCGCTTCCCGTGCCGCCACGGTCGAACCCACGCTCGTCACGCTGGGCCTCGCCGGCATCATCTTCGGCCTCCGGGCGTTCGAGGAGGACTCCCCGTTCGAGGGCGCCGTTTCGGGCGTCTTCTTCGGTCTCGGCTTCCTCGCGAAGGGCTACGCCGTCGGGCTCTACCTGATCCCGCTCCTTCTCGCTCTCCTCGCGCGGCCGCGCCTCTTCGGTCTCGGCCGCACGAAGCGCGCTCTCACGCTCCTCGGCCTCGCGTTCGTCGCCGTCGGGTTTTCCCACCTCTTCGCGGTCTTCCTCTTCCGGCGCGAGTCCTTCTCCTTTGCGCTCGCGACGTCGTTCGGAGCCTCCGAGGCCGCGTCCCGCGCGGCAGCCCTGCCGACGGCGTTCGGGGCGGACGTCTTCACGCTCGTACGCTCGCTCTTCTTCTTCCTGCCGCTGGCGGCTCTCGGCGTCGTGTTCCTCGGGCGCGCCGTCAGCGAAGCGGAGGTCGCGTCCGGGGCGACCGGAGGTGATCGCCGCCTCGCGCACGGCATCCTCTGGGGGGCGTGCGTCGTGGAGCTCGTGATCGTCGTCGCGGTCGCGGGCAAATACCGGCTCTCGTCCATTCCGACGATGCCCGCCCTGGCCGCTTTCACCGGGCTCGGAGGCACGTGGCTCATGCTCGCGGCGCGCGAGCGGACGTCTCCGTATCCGGGCCGCATCGTGAGAGGCCTCTTGTTCGCCCTCCTTGCATGGGGCGGGATCGAGGCGGCACGCCAGACCCGGCACGATCTCCTCACGCACCGCACGGGCGCGCGAGAGCTCGCCGACCAGCTCTCGCCCGTGCTCGCGCCCGTGCCGCCCGGGACGCCCGCCTTCCGGAGCGACGAGCCCGAAGGACTCGAATTCCGTCTCTTCCGCACGGGGCTGTCCTGGGAGGGCGTGAGCGCGGCCGCGGCGATCGCGGACGAAGCGGGCGACGGGCACGAAGGGCGGATCCAGTGCTGGGCGTATCGCGCGAACGCGGCGGTGCCGCCGGCCGAGGTACGGGCCTGGCTGACGGCGCACGCGCGCGAGATCACGGCCGACGTGGACGCGCGCGCGGGCCGCTCCACCGGTCTCAGGGCCTTCGTCCCATAATCCCTCTCCCATGACCACCGTCCTCTTCGCCGATCGCGACGGCACGGCATTCGGCCCGCTCGGGGCGCGCATCGTGCCCGCTCTCCTCCCGCTCGCGGGCGTGCCCGTGCTCGAACACGCGCTCGAGGCGCTCGTTCGTGCCGGCCGCCGCTCGGCGCTTCTCGTCGTCTCTTCCCGCGCGCCCGAGATCGAGCGCCGGTTCGGCAAGGGCATTCGCTGGGGCATCGCGCTCGAGATCGTGCGGCGCGAGGACGGCGAGACGACCGGCGACGTCCTGCGCCGTCTCGAGCCGCGGCTGGATGGCGAGACGATCGTCGTGCGCGGCGACGTAGGGATCCATGCCGCCCTCCACGAGTTCCTGAGGAAGGTGGACGACGTGCGCGGGCCGATCGTCGCCGGACTCCTGGGCGGACGCCCCGCCGGCGTCTGGCGTCTTCTGCCCGGCGCGCTCAAGAAGAAGGATTTCCCGCGCGAGCCCGGCGCGGCCGAATGGACGGCGGACGCGGACTACGCGGCGCTTCCGCTCACCGAGGGCCCGGTCCTCCTCGCCGACGTCGCGTCGTACCACCGGGCCGACCGCGCCGCCGCCGGCGCGGCGCCCGCGCTCTCCGACCGTGCCACGGTGGATGGCGGAGCAGAGCTTCAGGGGGGCACGACCGTGGCGGAAGAAGCCGTCGTCCTCTCGAAGGCGCGTCTTTCCGCGGTGAGCGTTCTTCCGCGGACCGCAATTCCGCCCGGCCTCGCGCTCGAGAACGCCGTCGTCTCGGGCAATCTCGTCGTCGATGCGTCGACGGGCGCGACGAGCCTGCTCACCGACCGGCTGCCGGCCGCCGAGAGAAGCGCCGAGAAGAGCGCCTCCTCGTCCTCGAATCGGGGCCTCGGCCTCGTCGCGCTGACCCTCTCTTTTCCGCTGTGGCCGGTGGCCGCCATCTGGAGCGCGATCGCGAACGCGGGCCACGCCAGGCGCCCCGTCACGCTTTCGGGAAACGCGCCGGGGGGCGGGCGCGCGGCGTTCTCGACATTCCGGTTCGAGACGGCGATTCCGGTGCTGCGCGACCTGCCGCTCCTCTTCGCGGTGGTGTCGGGACGCCTCGCGCTCTCCGGCGTGACGCCGCTTCCGCCCGCGGAGGAGGCGGGGCTTCGTGAGCCGTGGGAAAAGGTTCGGAACGAAGCCCCGGTGGGAGTCCTTTCGCTCGCGCAGCTCGCCGCGCCCGCGTCGGCCCCGCCCGAAGTGGCGCGCCTCGTGGACTCTTTCTGGGCGCGGACGAGGACACCGCTCCTCGGCCGCGCGCTGTCGGCGCTCTTTTCATCGCGCGCGTGGACCGCCTCGAGGGCCTGGAACCCGGATGTGCTCCGGGAAGAGGGAAAGTCGTGAGCGGCTCCGACCTCGTGGTGCGGGCGCCCTTCGGAGGGCGGGAGCTCGCGCGGATCCCGCGCCCCTCATCCGAAGAGATTGAGGCCGCCGTGCAGCGCGCCGTTCGCGTCTTCCAAGAGACGCGGGCGCTTCCCACCTACACGCGCGTCGCGATCCTCCGGAAGGTCGCGGTCGAGCTCGAACGCCGGCGGGACGAGCTCGCGCGCACGATCGCCGCGGAGGCCGGCAAGCCCCTGAAGGCCGCGCGCATGGAGGCCGAGCGCGCCGCCGCCACGTTCTCGGCGGCGGCCGCCGCGCTCGAGGCGCAGACGGGCGAGATGCTGCCGCTCGACGTGAACGGCGCCTCGCTCGGCCGGTGGGGAGTCGTGAAGCGCGTCCCGCTCGGGCCCGTCCTCGCGATCACGCCGTTCAATTTTCCGCTCAACCTGACGGCGCACAAGGTGGCGCCGGCGATTGCCGTGGGCGCCCCGATCGTCCAGAAGCCGGCTTCCCAGACGCCGCTCTCGGCGCTCGCGCTCCGGGAGATCGTGCTCGCCGCCGGCTGGCCCGCGGACGCGTACGCCGTCCTTCCGATCCCGGGCGCCGACGCCGAGGCGCTCGTCCTCGACCCGCGCCTCCCGGTCGTGTCCTTCACGGGCTCGGGCGCGGTGGGGTGGCGGTTGAAGGCCCTCGTGCCGAGGAAGCGCGTCGCCCTCGAGATGGGCGGAAACGCGGCGGTCGTCGTCCACTCCGACGCGGATCTCGACGACGCGGCGCGACGCACCGCCTCGGGCGCGTTTTCCTACGCGGGTCAGTCGTGCATTTCCGTCCAGCGCGCGCTCGTGCACCGCCCGGTCCTCGAAGCGTTCCGCTCCAAGCTGCTCCTAAGGGCGGCGCAGCTCGTCGTCGGAGATCCGCTCGACGAGAAGACGGACGTCGGCCCGATGATCACGCCCGAAGAGGCCGCGCGCGCCGAGGCGTGGGTGAAGGAGGCCGTCCAAGGAGGCGCGACGGCGCTGGTGGGCGGGACACGCGCGGGGGAGTGCCTGGCCCCCACGATCCTCGAGAACACGACGCCGTCGATGAAGGTCGAGGCGCAGGAAGTCTTCGCGCCCGTCGTCACGCTCGCCCCTTACGACGACTGGGACGAGGCGCTCCGCCGCGTGAACGACTCGAAGTACGGGTTGCAGGCGGGAGTCTTCACGCGGGATCTCGGACGCATCCAGCGCGCCTTCGACGTCCTCGAGGTCGGGGCTGTTCTCGTCAACGACGTCCCGACGTGGCGCGCGGACCGCATGCCCTACGGCGGCGTGAAGGAGTCGGGCTCCGGGCGCGAGGGCCCGGCCTACGCGATGGAAGAATTCACCGAGCCCCGGCTCCTCGTGATCCGGGCCTGAAAGCCCAAGAGCCTAAAAGGGAGACACGTCATGTCCGCCGAACACACGTTCACGATCGCCGCGACCTGGGATCCCGCTTCGAAAGAAGGCACGCTCACGAACGCGGACCGCAGCCTGAAGGTTGCGCACGTGGGCGCCGCGTCCCTCGGCGGAAAGACGGGGGCGCCGAATCCGGAGGAGCTGCTCCTCGCGGGCGTTTCGTCGTGCTTCGTCCAGACGTGGGCGATTTTCCTCGCGAAGCTGCAGCTCCCGATCGAGAAGCCGGCGCTGGATGGCTCGTGCGAGGTCGACAAGGATCCTGCGGGCGGGTTTCTCGTCACGAAGATGAACCTCGCTCCGCACGTGCCCGCGGCTCTCTGGGAGTCACGCCGGGCGGACGTCGACAAGACGCTCGCCCTCGCCGAAAAATACTGCATCGTGTCCAAGGCCGTGAAAGGCTCGCTGGCGCTCACCGTCACGCCGAAGCCCGTCTGACGGCCGTTGCGCTTGATCGGCGCGCGTTACAGGTTCTTCTCGAACCAATCGGCGAGGCGCTGGTTGCGGTAGAGCAGCGCCTCCCGGCGGGGCCCGTGCCGTTGGCGCGGCAAGGGCACGAAGAAGAAGTCCTTCCGCGCCTTCATGAGCTCGTCGATGAAGCTGATCGAGTTCTGTATGTGGACGTTGTTGTCGGACGTGCCGTGCATGATGAGGAGTTTCGTCGAGAGGTTTTTCGCGGCCTCGAGCGGCGACGCCGCCTTGTAGCCCTCGGGATTGTCCTTGGGGCGCTTCATGTAGCGCTCCGTGTAGATGGAGTCGTAGAACTTCCAGTCGGCGACCGGCGCGCCCGCGAGTGCGCACTTGAACCTCTCGCCCGCGTGAGTGGCCATGAAGAGCGTCATGTAACCGCCATAAGACCAGCCCCAGAGCCCGAGCCGGGACGCGTCGACGAAGGGTTTCTTCACAAGCTCGGCGACGCCCTCGATCTGGTCCTTCAGCTCCTGCGCGCCCAGGTTCTTCAGGATCGGCGTCTCGAACGCGTGCCCGCGCCCCCACGAGCCGCGGTTGTCCATCGTGAAGACGAGGAATCCCTTCGACGCGAGGAGATGGTCGAGGCCGGAGGCCGCGCCCCAGCGGTCCTGCACGAGCTGCGCGTGCGGGCCGCCATACACGAACACGATCGCGGGGTATTTCCTGCCGGGGTCGAAGTCCGCTGGCTTTACGAGCCGCGTATAGAAGAGCGTGCCGTCCGTGCCCTTGAAGGAGCCCATCTCGACGGAACCGAGAATGGTGTCGGCAAACGGGCCGGGCGCGTCGTCGACCACCGCGGCCTCCTCGCCGGAGGCGTTCCTCACGACGGTCCTCGGAGGGGATGTGACGCTCGAGTGCGTGCTTACGAAGAAGGCTCCGCCGGGGGACAGCGAGAGAGTGTGGACACCGCGCTCTTTGGTGAGGCGTTCGAACCCTGTCCCGTCCAGCTTCACGCGGTAGACATGGCGCTCACGCGGGTCCCTTTCGGTTGCGGTGAAGAAGACGACGCCCGCCTTCTCGTCGACCGACCAGGGCCCGTCAATCATCCAGTCGCCCTTCGTGATCGCGTTCATCGGCGTGCCGTTGGCGGCGTGCCGGTAGAGGTGGAGAAAGCCGCTCCTTTCCGAGAGGAAGACGAAGGAACCGTCCTTGAGGAAATGCGGCGGCTCGAGCGCGTTGATCCACGCGGCGTCCGTCTCGGTGAGGAGCTTTTTCGGCGCGCCGCCCGCGCGAGGCAGGAGCCAGACGTCGAGGGTCGTCTGCGGGCGGTCGAGGACGAGGAAGCAGGCCTGTTTTCCGTCTGCGGTCCAGGCGAGCTGGGGGGCGACGTAGACGTCGTCGGGCGCCGGCGCGAAGGAGGCCGTCTCTTTCCCGTCGAGGTCGACGACGTGGACGGACGGAATCGCGTTCGGGTCGCCGGCCTTCGGATAGCGCTGCGGAAGGACCTTCCCGTTCACCGGCGTGAAGTCCACGATCGGGAACGCCGGCACCCGGTTCTCGTCCAGGCGGAGGTAGGCGATCGCGGAAGAGTCCGGCGCCCACTCGTACGAGCGGCCTCCGCGCCGGTTCGCGAGCTCCTCTTCGTAGACCCAGTCGAGCTTCCCGTTGAACACGTGGTCGGCGCCCGTGGTCGTGAGGCGCGTCTCCCGGCCCGACGCGCGCTCGACAGCCCAGAGGTCGGACTTCCTGACGTACGCGACGCGCGAACCGTCCGGAGAGAACGCCGGGGACTCCTCCTCGTCGGCGTCGTTCGTGAGGCGCCGCGGCGCGCCGCCGGGGGCGAGGAGCCAGAGGTCGTGGTCGAAGGACACGAGGAGAACGTCGCCCCTCGGGCTCCATTTCCCCCCTCGGGGAGAGAGCATCCGGTCCTTCCCGGCGCGATCCTTGACGGCCGCGGGCTCGAAGAGCCTCGCCTTCCTCCCGGTCGCGGCGTCGAGCTCCCAGAGCGTGGCGGGCGCCTCGGGTTCCGGGCCGTCGGAAACGACCCACGTGACGTGCGTGGCGTCGCGCCAGGCCCAGCCCGAGGGGCCGCCCGGCCCGGGTTCGGAGATCTTCTCGAGCGTGAGCGCCTGGGCGGCAAGAACCGCCGCAAGGAGGATCACTTCGCGCTGCCGTCTGTCGCCAAAGCCATGGGTTTCATCGTGAAGGGATCGCGCAACGGAACCTCCGTCAGCTTTCCGCTCGTGAGGTCCGCGAACTTCACGGGGTGCTTCGGTTCTGGGTTCAGAAGGTCGGCCTTCTTCCCGACGACGAGAAGCATCACGGCGTCGGGCTTGAGAAGCCGCTGCGCCGCTCGTTTCACGTCGGCCTTCGTCACCTTCTCGACGTTCGCCTGGTACTTCGCGTAGTAGAGAGGATCAGAGGCGTAGCGGCCCGTGTATTCCTCGTCCGCGAGAAGGCCCACGACCTGCACGGGCGTCGAAAAGCGGCGGGGGAGAGTATCGATGAACGAGCGCTTCGCCGTTTCCATCTCCTCGTCCGTGGGGTCGGTGTCACGAAGCTTCGTCATTTCCTCGATCACGATCTGCGAGGCGTAGGCGGCGGTGCGCACCTTCGACTGGAACGCGGCGCCGAAGCGGCCGGGGTACCAGATGCCCGGCTGGAGCGCGGAGCCCGCCGAGTACGCGAGGCCTTCGTCCGAGCGGACCCGGTTCATGATGCGGCTCGTGAACCCGCCGCCGCCGAGGATGTCGTTCATGACGGCGGCCGCGAAGAAGTCGGGGTCGGTGCGAAGGAGGCCCGGCAGCATGATCGAAACGCGGCCCTGGTTGACGTCCTTGTCGACGAGGAAAGTCCCGGGCGTCATCGGGTGCGACGGCTTCGGCACTGGCGGTGCGGCCTCGCCTTTGAACGGCCAGTTCGCGAGGAGCTTGTCGAGCTTCGCGGCCATCTCGGCTTTCTTGAAGTCGCCCGCGGCCGCGATGAGCATGTTCTTCGGATCGACCCACTTGCGGTGGAACGCCACGAGATCCTCGCGCGTGAACCCTTCGACGGAGGCCCTGGTCTCGAAGCGGTTCAGGTAGTAGCCGTCGCCGTAAAGAAGGAACGAGCGCTCGCGCCGCTCGATGTCCGCGGAACTGTCGTTTCGCTGCTTCATGTCGGCGAGGAGCTGATCCTTGCGGAGCTTGAGCTTGTCGTCCTGGAACCGGGGTTCGGTGAGGACCTCGCGCAGGATCGCGAGACCCTCGTCGAGATCCTTCGCGAGGAGATTGAGCGAGACCGTCCCGCGGTCCTCGGCGTAGCCGCTGTTGAGCTGGGCGGCGAGGAACGCGAGGCGCTCCTCGAGGTCCTCGGCTTTGCGATTCTTCGTTCCGCCGCGCGCGAGGAGATATCCGGCCGTCTCCGCGAGGCCTTCCTTGCCGGGCGCGTTCAGGTAGGTCCCGCCCCGGAGAATGATCTGGATGTTGACGAGCGGAAGCTCGTGGTTCTCCGCGAGGTAAGCCACGACGCCGGACTTCAGAACCGCGCGATATTCCTTCGCGGCGGGCGGCGTATAGGAGAACGGCTTGAACGCGAGCTGATCGGGTTTCGAAGGGATCGCGTCGGCGGCGGCGAGGGCCGCGGGAGAGGCGAGGGACGCGGCGAGAAGGGCGGCAAGAAAAGCGACAAAAACCGCCGGCAGGAGGATGTTCTTCTTCATGGCTACTTCTTCTCCGTCGTCTTCGGGGTCTTCTCCAGCTCGGTCAGGCGCTCGCGGGCCTTCTGCAGGATGAGATCCGTGGCCGGCTTCATCTGCGGCGGCATCTGCGCCGACTGACTCTCCATCTGCGCGATCATCTGTTTGAGCTTGTCGGCGTCGGTCGAGGCGATCAGCCGGGCAAGCGTCTGCTTGACCATCGGGCGCATCTGCTCCGGCACGGCGGCGAGGGCAGGATCCTCGGGCGCGGTGGCCGCACCCGCCTTGCGCGTGTAGGTCGCGACGCCGCGGTTTTCTTTCGTGAGGTACGTCTGCGCGACGCGGCGCACGTCCTCGGCCGTCACGGCCTGGATCTTCTTCGGGCCCCCATTGAACTCTCTCCAGTCGCCGCGGCCCTCGTTGCCCATGAGCTGGAGGAGGATGAAGAAGTTCTGCTGGAGTCCGCGGAAGGTCTGCGCGGCGAAGTTGTTCTTCACCTTCTGCAGCTCTTCGGCCGGAACGAGGTCCTTCTTGAGCTTCTCGAGCTCGACGTAAACGGCCTTCTCGGCGTCCTCGGGCGTCTTGCCGTCCTTGACCTCCGTCTCGACGCCAAACTCGCCGGCGTACTTGCGCGAGAAGGCGCCCGCCGTCACGTTTGTCGCCACGGCGCCGTCCCCGACGACCATCGCCTTGTAGAGCCGGCCGGTGCGGCCGTTGAGGAGCTGCGCGAGAACCTGAAGGGGATACGCGTCCTTGTTCTGGAAGGGCACCGTGTGCCAGTTGACGGAGACCTGCGGGTTCGTGTCCGCCTCGCCGTTGAGGCGCATTTCCGCTTCCCACGGGGGGGGCAGGATCGTCATCTCGGGCGGCGGGTTCTTGCCGCGGGGAATGCGTCCGAAATACCGTTCGGCCATCGCGACGGCTTCCTTCGGGTCGAAGTCGCCCACGAGGATGGCGGTGATGTTGTTCGGCGCGTAGAAGAGTGCGTAGTACGCATCGGCGTCGGCCTTCGTGATCGCGGGAATGTCCGAGGGGTACCCGACGACGGGCCAGGTGTACGGGTGGCCGTGCCAGAACATCTCCTCGAAGGCCTCGTCGAGCCGGCCCGTGGGGGTCGATTCCGTTCGCAGGCGGCGCTCCTCGAAGACGACGTCGCGCTCGGAGTAGAACTCGCGGAAGACGGGAGCCTTCAGGCGGTCGGACTCCATCCACATCCAGAGCTCGAGCTTGTTCTTCGGCACGGTGATGAAGTACTGGGTGAGGTCCGAGTTCGTCGACGCGTTCATCCCCGAGGCGCCCTGCTTCGTGTAGATGCGGTCGAACTCGTTCTTCACGAGGAGGTCGCGCTGCTCCTTCACGAGGGCGTCGAATTCCTTCTCGAGCTCCTTGTACCTGGGGGTCTTGCTCTCGGGCTTCGTGACGTCGTCGATCTCGCCGCGCCGGAGGGCCGCGCGCATCTTCGACTCCTCGTCGCGCATGAGGTCGCGGAGCTGCTCCTGCTCGGCGATCAGCTTCTGGTCCCGCGCGGGGTCCTTCGAGCCGATCGCCTCCGTGCCCTTGAACATCATGTGTTCGAAGAGGTGGCTGATCCCCGTGATGCCGGGCCGTTCGTTGGCGCTCCCGACCTTGGCGACCCAGCCGCCGGAGACGACCGGCTCGTCGCGGCGGGGCACGAGCAGAAGCTTCATGCCGTTCGAGAGCACGTGCTCCTCGACCCTGAGTTCCTGGGAGCGGGCGGGGGTGGCGGCGAGAACCGCGAGAATCGCGAGAGCCGCGAGCGGCGCGAGAACCGCGGCCCGCGTGAGGGAGATGCGTTTCATAGACACCTCTATCGAGAATTCCAAAATACCATTTTACGTCGAAACGGGCGCGCGGGTTTCGATCGTTTCCTCCCGGGCCGGGAGTGAGAGAATCGGGAACAGGTGGTCCCCTTCCGCCCCGGAGAAGAGCTTTCCCTGCCCGCGCTCGCGCGGACGCAGGGATTCGACTCGGACGCGTTCACGGTCGTGGACGTCATCCGCGGGGGGATGGGTGTCTGCGCCCGGGTCCGGCAGACGCCGTCCGGCCCCAGCTTCGCGGTCAAGGCGCTCCCGCGCGGCAGCGGCAGCAAGGAGGACTTCGAGCGCTTCCTGCAGGAGCTCCAGGTGTGGTTGACGCTTTCCGTCTGCGACGGAATCGTCGAGGCGCTTTGCGTATTTCCTCTCGAAAAGCTCCCCGTGATCTGTTCGCGGTGGATGGCGGGGGGGAGCCTGCGGTCGCAGATGACCTCGCGCGACCCCGAGCTCTTCTACCGGACGCTCGTGCGCATCGCCGGGGCTCTCGAGTGGGCAAACGTCGAGCACCACATCGTGCATCGCGACCTCAAACCGGAGAACATTCTCCTCGACGAAGTCGGCCGCGCCGCGGTGAGCGACTGGGGGATTTCGTCGCCGCTCGGCGAGAGCGAGATGGAATCGACGCCCGACGGCGGACACCTCATCTTCGGGACCGTGGCGTACGCCTCGCCCGAGCAGTTGCTGGGCGGCGTGCCGCTCGACCTCAGGTCCGACATCTACAGCCTCGGCTGCCTCATGTACGAGTGGGAGACCGGCCGAAAGCCGTTCTCGGGCACGTGGCACGAGATCCGGGAGGCGAAAATTCGAGGTGAGCCCCCGAAAATCGCGAGTGGGCTCTTCCGGAAGACCTCGTTCGGAGCCGAGGACGTGATCATGCGCTGCCTCCAGCGAGAGCGCCACGACCGCTTTCCCGACTGGAAGGGATTCGTCAACGTCCTCACGATGGCCGCGGCCCGGCGCGGCATCACGGTGGCGCCGTTCGTGCCGAAGATGCGCTACCAGGCGGCCGCCCGCGGGGCGGGCGTTGTCCGGGCCCGGGTGGCGGGAGGGGCGGTCGTCACGGGCCGCGGGGGCGAAGGGCGCGCGTCGGTGGACGTGCGCGGGGCCGCGCGCGACGTCGAGGAGGCGCGCCGTCTGGCGGGCGCGGGCGACTGGAAAGGCGCGGTCGACCTCCTGTCGCGCGTCGTCCTGCCCTCCGTCGTGCGCGAGCTTCCGGATGACCCCCTGCAGCAGCGAGCGGTTCTCACGTTCGCGCGGGGTCTCCTCAAGCTCGGCCGCGCTGCGGAGGCCGTGACCGCGCTCGACGCGCTTTCGGGGGCTATGGAGAAGCCCATCGAGCTCTTCATCGCGCTCGCCGAAGCGCACCTGAGCCTCGGGCACGCGTCCCTTGCCGAGCGGGCGGCCCGCGCGGGCCTCTCGGTCCACCCGGCCGCGCCGGCGCTCCTCGAACGCCTTCTCGACGCCCAGCGGGCTCAGGGGCTCACCTCGGATGCGGTGGCGACGGCGCGGCAGAGACTCGCGATCTCCCGCGACGCGCCCGCTCTCATCGTGGCCGGAGAGCAGCTCGTCGAGCAGGCCTCCCACGTCTCCGAAGCGCGGCTGCCCGAGCAGTTCACGTCGCTCCACGAAGCGGAGGCACTCCTGTCGGAGGCCCGCGAAAAGGCGCCTCCGGATCCCGCATGGCGGCTCCCGCTCGCGCGCGCGCTGGCGACGCTCGAGCGCTGGCCGGAGGCGCGCGTGGTCCTCGAAGGAATCACGGATGCGCGCGACCCGCGCCGCGCGCGGGAATCCGCCGCGCTTCTTGCGAAGTGCCTCCTCAGCCTTCGCGAATACGCGGCCTGCCTCGCGCAGTGCAACCGCTCGCTCGCCCTGTTTCCCGACAGCGTGGCGCTCGCGCGCAATCGCGCGCTCGCCTTCGCCGAGGGCTTCGTCCTCGGCGTGGAGACGGACGGGCGGCGCGTGGTGGACGACGCGGCAATGAGCTTCTTCGGGAAGGTCATCGCGGACGCCGCGCGCCGGGAGCCGGTGGACTTCGTGACCCTCGCGCGCTACCGCGAATGGACGGGCCGGGCGAAGGAAGGAGTGACGCTGCTCGCTCAAGGACGAAAAGCGTTTCCGGAATCGTGGGAGATCGCGGTGGCAGAGGCGCGGCATCTCGAGCGGCGCGGTGCCTTCGAGGAAGCGCTCTCCGCGGCACAGGACGCCGCGCGCCTGGCGCCTTTTCGTCCGGAGGTCTGGCGCGCGCTGGCGGAGATCCGGGGCATCCTCGGGACGAAGGAGGAGGCGGACGAGGCGCGCCGGAAGGCGGCGCATGCGGATCGCCGCCTGCGCAGCCTCCAGGACGGGACGCCCGTCAGATGAAGCGGCGGATGTGCTCCTTCCAGAACGGCCAGTCGTGGCCGAAGACGCCCGGCCAGAACTCGGCCTGAACCCGCTGCCCCTGGCGCTCGAGAAGCGCCGCGAACTCGCGGTTCTGCTTCACGAGCGAGTCGTTCTCACCGGTCGCGACGACCCATTCCACCTGGCGAAGCTTCTTCTTCCAGGCCTCGTCCATGTTCGCGATGGTGGCCATGGGCGTGTGGAAGTAGCAGGTGTCGTCCCAGTAGCCGTCGAGAAACTGGTAGACATCGTAGAGGCCCGAGAGGCAGATCGCCTTCGTGACGACGCCCGGGTATCGCGCTGCCACGTTCGCCGCGTGGTACGCGCCGAACGAAGCGCCGACGGTGACGATATTGCCGCCCGTCCGCGACGTGATGTACGGGAGCATCTCGTCGCGCAGATAGTGGTCGTACAAGTCGTGCCGCCGCGCGCGATCGGCGGGCGGGATCGTCTTGTTGTACCAGCTCTCGGCGTCCACGGAGTCGACGCAGATGAGCTGGAGCCAGCCCGCGTCGACCTTGTCCGCGAGCGCCCCCGTGAGACCGAAATCCTCATTCTGGTAGAAGCGCCCCATCGACGTCGGGAACATGAGGACCGGGCGGCCGCGGTCCCCGAACCAGAGGTACTCCATCGGGCGCGAGAGAGCGCCGCTCATCCATGAGCCGTACTCTCTCTTCATGGGCGCGGAGTCTAGCGTGCGCCCGAAATTGCGCCCCTTCTCTCCGGTCCGCTAGGATGCCGTAGCGCGGCGTACGCCGCGCGGGAGAACGCGATGACGCAGGTTGCGAACAAACGGATCGGCATTCTCTTCGGCATGGAGGACACGTTTCCCTGGGCCCTGATGAACGAGATCAACACGCTCGCGAAGAAGAATGGCGACGCGATCGAAAGCGGCCCGGTGAAGATCTCGCACCTCACGCAGGAGCAGTCCTTCGAGGACTCCGTCATTCTCGACCGCATCAGTCACGAGGTCCTCTTTTACCGGACGTTTCTGAAGTGCGCCGTCGCCCGCGGCGTCCAGGTCGTGAACAACCCGATCTGGTGGTCGGCGGACGACAAGTTCTTCGACAACGTCGTCGCCCTCGCGGCGGGTGTCGCCGTGCCGAAGACGGTCCTTCTCCCGCACAAGGAGCGCCCGCCGAACACGACAGAGAAATCTTTCCGCAACATGGACATGGTCGACTGGGATCGCGTTTTCGCCTATCTCGGCTTCCCGATCTTCCTGAAGCCCGCGAACGGCGGCGGATGGAAGGACGTCACCAAGTGCGACACGACGGAGGAGTTCTTCGCGGCATACGACAAGACGCGCGACCTCGAGATGATGGCGCAGGAAGCGATCGAGTTCACCGACTACTACCGCTGCTACGTCGTGGGCCGCAAGCGCGTGCGGATCATGGGATACGCCCCGAAGGAGCCGCACCACCTGCGCTACGAAGCGGCGCGCGGCAAGAGCGTCCCGGCGGCGATCGTCGAGAAGGTGACGGCGGGTGCCCTCGCGCTCTGCGAGGCTCTCGGGTACGACCTGAACACCGTGGAGTTCGCGGTGCGCGACGGCGTTCCCTACGCGATCGACTTCATGAACTGCGCGCCCGATGCCGACGTAGCCTCCGTCGGAGAGGAGAATTTCCGGTGGATCGTGCGCTCCATGGCCGAGTACCTCATCGATCGCGCCAAGCATCCGCGGGCCTTCGAGAGCACGGGAACGTGGCCGCGCCTGCTCGGTCTCACGAGATGAGCCGGGGCTTCTTCCCCGCAGAGGGACGCTACGTCCGCGACTGAGCCGCTCTTCACGGCCGAGGAGGTCGCGAGCGCGACGGGCGCGGTGGCGCCCGCCGGCGCGCCGGTGGCGTTCCCGTCCGTCTCGACGGACACGCGCACGATCCCCGCCGGGACGCTCTTCGTCGCGCTCGAGGGCGACCGGTTCGACGCGCACGACTTCCTTGACGAGGCGAAGGCGAAGGGCGCGGGCGCCGCCCTCGTCCGGAAAGGCACGCCGGGCGTTCCGGGCCTCCCGCTCTTCGAAGTCGACGACACGCACCGGGGGCTCGGCGCCCTCGCGGGCTTTCACCGCCGCCGGTTCCGGATCCCCGTCGGAGCCGTCGCGGGCTCGAACGGCAAGACGACGACGAAAGAGATGCTCGCCGCGATCCTCAGGACGCGCGGGCCCGCGCTCGCGACGGAAGGAAACCTCAACAACGAGGTCGGCGTCCCGCTCACGCTCTTCCGGCTGTCGGGCGCGCACCGCGCCGCCGTCCTCGAGCTCGGGATGTCCGCGCCGGGCGAGCTCCAACGGCTCACGGAGATGGCGAAGCCGGACGCGGGGGTCGTGACGCTCGTCGCCGCCGAGCACCTCGAGTTCCTGAAGGACCTCGACGGCGTCGCCGAGGCGGAGGGCGAGCTGTATCGCGGGCTGCTTCCCGGTTCCGTCGCCGTTGTTAATGCCGACGACGCGCGCTGCGTGGCGCAGGCGGAGCGGGTCGCGAGCGGCGTGAAGAAGATCTTCTTTGGAAAGAGCGCTTGGGCGGACGTCAGGCTCGCCGGGTCGACATCTCTCGGGGTGGAGGGGCAGGAGATTTTCTTGGAAGGGGAAGAGGGAATCACCGTCAGGCTGGGGTTCGTGGGGGAGCACAACGCGATGAATGCCGCGGCCGCGGCCGCGACGGCCCGGACGCTTGGATTCTCATTTGAAGAAATCTCGCGTGGCCTCTCATCGGCTCGACCGTACGCGCATCGCTCGCGGGTGGTGGCGGGGGTGGGCGGCATCACGATCCTCGACGACTGCTACAACGCCTCGCCCGCCTCGACGGAGGCCGCGCTCGCGGCCCTCGCGGGGCTCAGGGCCGGCGACTCGGGCCGCGCGATCGCGGTGCTCGGCGACATGCTGGAGCTCGGAGCCTTCGAGGAGGAAGCGCACCGCGGCGTCGGCCGGGGCGCGCGGGGACGCGTGGACGTCGCGGCCTTCTTCGGTCCCCGGTCTCTTCACGCATTCGAAGAATTCTCTTCTTTTGCTTCTTCTTCGGCCCACTTCACGGAGATCGAACCGCTTCTCGCGTGGCTACGCCCGCGGCTCGCGCCGGGAGACGTCCTCCTCGTGAAGGGGAGCCGCGGGATGAAGCTCGAGCGCGTCGTCGACGCGCTCATTGCGGACGTCAAAGCCTGAGCCGGGCCGCTACTTCCCGGCGGCCGCCTTCGCGGGAGCCTCGTCGAGGACCTTGAGGACGGCCTTCTCCATCGCGGCACTCCTGAGGCCGGCCTTCTTTCCTTCGGCGAGGGCCTCCTCCTTCGATAGGCCCCGCATCCGCTCGACGACGGCGATGACGCCGCCGACGCGGTTGCTGCTCGAGCAGAAAAGGAGGACGGGCGCGGCCTTCGCGTCGTCGAGGATCGCGGCGACCTTCTTTGCGTCGTCCGCGCGGAAGGTCTCGGGCGAAATTGGAACCGACACGAACGTCAGCCCTTGCTCTTCGACCGCTTTGCGGGCGGCTTCGACTCCCTCGGCCGGCTGCCGGAGGTCGATCGCGGTGCGGAAACCGGCGTCCTTCAGCGCCGCGAGCGCCTCCTTCGAGGGCTTGCCCGATACGGCGAGACTCGGCGACAGGCGCTGGTAGCTCGCGGCGTCGAGCTTCTCGGGAATGCCGGTCGCGCGGGCGGAGCCGGAAAGGGCGAGGGTTGAGATGAGAGCGAGAGCGGCCGGGCGGATCTGCATGTCGGTTCTCCTCGAGCGGATTTTCGGGTTGTCAGCGTCGCCCGGGCGTTGAGGATCCGGCGGCGCTCAAGACAGAGTCTGCGAGCGGACGGCCTTCTCCTGGCCGTCGCGGAACTTCCGCAGCTTCGCGCGGAGCTTCGGATCGGCGACCCCGAGGATGGCGACGGCGAGCAGGGCGGCATTCACGGCGCCGGGCTTTCCGATGCCGAGCGTTCCGACGGGGACGCCGGCGGGCATCTGAACCGTCGAAAGCAGCGAGTCGAGGCCTTTCAAGGAAACGCTTTCCATCGGGACGCCGAGCACGGGCAGGACCGTGTGCGAAGCGAGGACGCCCGCGAGATGCGCGGCGCCGCCGGCGGCGGCGATGATCACGGCGAGACCGCGCTTCTCGGCGCTCGCGGCCCACTCGGCGGTGAGCTTCGGGCTCCGGTGAGCCGACATGACGCGGCACTCGTGCGCGACGCCGAAGCGCGTCAGCAGCTCATCGGCGTGTTTCATCGTCTCCCAGTCGGAGGTCGAGCCCATGACGACGCCGACGAGAGGGCCGGCGGGGCGGCTCGGGCGCGCGGCCTTCTTCATGGGCCCGATCCTATCGTGAGGGCTCAGGCGCTCCAGGAGCGGGCCGTCTCGGCGGCGAACTCTTCGAAGCGTCGCGGCGGGTGCCCGAGGAGGGCGGTCAGGCGTGCGAGGTCTTCCGGCGACGCCTTGAGGCCCTTCTCCTGGAAGAACGCGTACATGAGCCGGAAGTCGAAAACCATCCACGCCGGAAGGAACGCGAGCGACTGCTTCTCCCACGCGTCGAGGTCGTTCCCCCCGTACGCGATCTTGCGGCCCAGGACGCCGCCCCACGTCGCGGCCGTCGCCGTCGCGGTCAGGACGTCCGGTCCCACGAGGTTCACGGTCTCGCCGTCCGCCGCGCCCGTCGTGAGGGCGATCGCGGCGGCTTCCGCGATGTCGCGAACGTCCACGCGCGACAGGCCGACGTCGCCGAAGGGCTGCGGGTACGCGCCGTACGCGAGCATGACGTCCTTGTACCTGGTGTCGTTCTGGAAGAAGTTGTTCGGCCGGAGGATCGTGAACGCGAGCCCCGAGGCTTTGAGCGCCGCCTCAACGGGAAGCTTCGCTCCGAAGTGCGGAAGGTGCGGCGCCTTGTCGACGTCTTGCACCGACAGGTAGACGACCTTCTTCACGCCCGCCATCCGCGCGCCGTTCACGGCCATGAGACCCTCGTAGCACTCGGTCGCGCTGACGGCGTTGAGAAGGAAGACGCCGTCCATGCCGAGGAACGCCGTCCGGATCGTGGCCGGGTCGAGCAGGTCGCCGGCTACGGCCTTCGCTCCCGGGGGCAGAGGCTTCTTCGGGTCGCGTGTGAGCACCAAGACCTCCACGCCGCGCGCGCGAAGGTCCCGGGCAACTTGCGAACCGACCGTGCCCGTGCCGCCGAGAACTAGGACTTTCATCTTCTCTTCCTCACTTGCCCATGTGCCGGATGATCGCGTCTCCGAAGCCGCTGCACTTTACTTCCGTGGCGCCTTCCATCTGGCGCGCGAAGTCGTAGGTGACCGTCTTGGCGGCGATCGCCCCGTCCATGCCCTTGAGGACGAGGTCGGCGGCTTCGTTCCAGCCCATGTACCGCAGCATCATCTCGCCCGAGAGGATTTCGGATCCCGGGTTGACCTTGTCGAGATTCGTGTACTTCGGCGCCGTGCCGTGTGTCGCTTCGAAGATGGCATGGCCGGTCACGTAGTTGATGTTTCCGCCCGGCGCGATCCCGATGCCGCCCACCTGCGCGGCGAGGGCATCCGAAAGATAGTCGCCGTTGAGATTCATCGTCGCGATGACGTCGAACTCGTCCGGACGCGTGAGCACCTGCTGGAGCGTGATGTCGGTGATCGCGTCCTTGACGAGGATCTTCCCGCCAGCGAGCGCCGCCTTCTGCTCGGCGTTCGCCGCGGCCTCGCCCTTCTCTTTCTTCGTCCTCTCCCGCTGGTCCCAGGTGTACGTCTGGGCGGCGAACTCGCTCTCGGCGAGGGCGTAGCCGTAGTTCCGGAAGGCGCCTTCCGTGAACTTCATGATGTTGCCCTTGTGGACGAACGTGACGCTCTTGCTCTTGTGCGCGATCGCGTACTGGATCGCGGAGCGAATGAGACGTTCGCTGCCCCCCCTCGAGATGGGCTTCACGCCGAAGCTGGTCGTCTCGGGGAAACGGAGCTTCTTGTACTGCGCCGGGAAGTTCTCCTTCAGGAACGCGGCGACCTTCCTGCCCTCGTCGGTTCCGGCGGCGAACTCGATTCCCGCGTAGATGTCCTCGGTATTCTCCCGGAAGATGACCATGTTCACCTTTTCGGGGTGCTTGACGGGAGACGGCACGCCCTGGAACCAGCGCACGGGGCGCAGGCAGACGTAGAGGTCGAGAGTCTGGCGCAGCGCGACGTTCAGCGAACTGATGCCGCCGCCGATCGGCGTCGTGAGAGGTCCCTTGATGCCGACGAGGAACTCGCGAAACGCGTCGATCGTCTCGTCTGGAAGCCACGTCTTCAGGCGGTCGAAGGATTTCTGGCCCGCGTAGACCTCCATCCATTCGATCTTGCGTTTCCCGCCGTAAGCCTTTTCGACGGCGGCGTCGAGGACGCGCACGGACGCGCGCCAGATGTCCGGCCCGGTTCCGTCACCCTCGATGAAGGGGATGACGGGGTGGTTGGGGACCTGGAGCCTCCCGCCGGAAATGGTGATCTTCTGTCCCGAGGCGGGCACCGTGGGCTTGGCGCTGGGCATGAGGAAACCTCCTTCGTGGGCGCGAATCATAGGCGAACGGATGGCGCGCGATCGCCTTCTGATGCATCTGCACCAGACAACCCGGGGCCTCCCCGGAACCATGCTTTGAAAGGACCTAAAGAAAGGACCTCCACATGGTGAAACACAAGAACGAAGTCCTCGACAAGAAGGCGGACCTCGCGGGTCCGGGCATTGGCAGCTACGAGGAGCTGGAGAAAGTACTCCCGATCGACTACATGCCGCTGCTCGACCCGAAGGAAACGCAGCGGGCGATCACCGCCGTCAAGCGGTACATCGAGGACGGCCTCTGCCGTGAGCTGAACCTCATGCGGGTGGAGGTCCCGCTCATCGTCGACGCCGAGAGCGGCGTGAACGACTACCTCGACCGCGACGGTTCGCGGGGCCCCGTCACGTTTCACATCGCGAACGACCACGGCGTGCATCCCATCGACGGGCAGGTCGTCCAGGCGGCTACGAAATGGAAAAGGATCGCGCTCCAACAGTTCGGGATGAAACCCGGCGAAGGGCTCGTGACCGACATGCGCGCGGTGCGCAAGGACTACTTCCTCGATCACGATCACAGCGCCTACGTCGACCAGTGGGACTGGGAGAAGGTCATCACCGCCGACCAGCGCAATCTCGATTTCCTCACGAAGACGGTCGAGGGCATCTGGAAGGTCTTGAAGGGCGCCGAGGACTTCGCGCTCGACCACTTCCCGGATCTGAAGAAAAGGCAGCTCCCGCGCCTGCCCGAGAAACTCACGTTCCTGCACGCCGAGGAAATCCTCGACCGCTTCCCCGACCTCCCGCGCAAGGCGCGCGAGAACGCCATCCTCAAGGATCACCCGGCGGTCTTCATCTACGGCATCGGCTGGACGCTCAAGGACGGCTATCCGCACGAGATGCGCGCGGCGGACTACGACGACTGGGTTACGCCGACGCACACGAAGGATGGCCGGATGATGCATGGCCTGAACGGCGACATCCTCGTCTGGAATCCGGTCACGAAGAGGCGCCACGAGCTCTCGTCCATGGGCGTCCGCGTGAACGCCGAGACGCTGACGAAGCAGCTCGAGCTCACGCACCAGCTCCACTTCCTGAAATACCCCTACCATCAGGGCATCGCGAACGGCACGCTCCCGCTTTCGATCGGTGGCGGCATCGGCCAGTCACGGGTGCTGATGCTCTTGCTCCGGAAGGCGCACCTCGGCGAAGTCAGCGTCACCGTGTGGCCGAAGGTCCTGAAGGAGATGTGCGCGAAGCGGAACATTCACGTCATCGAGTAGTCGGACGGAATCAGACGTTGTCGGGACGTAGCCGCCGCTCCGTCGCGTACGGGAAGACGTCCACGATCTCGCCGGCGCGCTCCCGCCGCTGGGTGTCGAGCCAGAACCGCACTCCGAGGAGGTCGGAGTGCCGCTCGAGGAAGCCCTCCAACGCGGCGCCCCGGAGGCCCATGAACGTGAGGAACTCCTCGGGGAAGACGTCGTTTTCCCCCACGTAGAACGACGGCTCCGAGGCCGCGGCGTCCTCGTCGGCCCCGGCCGGCAGCTCGCGGAAGTTCACGACCGTGAGAAACACGATCTCGTCGTAGTCGAAAAAGACGACGCGGCCGTGCCGGGTCAGGCCGAAGTTCTTTGGGAGGAGGTCGCCCGGAAAAATATTCGCTTTCGCGAGGTCGCGGATCGCCTCCCCGAAGTCGACGATCGCAGCGTGCGCCTTGTCCGGCGGTGCATCCTTGAGGTAGAGGTCCAGCGGCGTGAGACGCCGTTCCGTGTAGACGTGGTGGAGGACGACCTCCTCCCCGCGGACCTCTACGGTCTCGGCCGCACCTTTCAGGAGGGCGTGGAGGAGCGCCGGGTCGAAGCGCGCGACCGGAAAGGAGAGGTGCTCGAACTCCTGGACGTCGGCGAGGCGGCCCGCCCGCGTGTGCCGGAAGACGAGCCGATACTTGTCGAGGACATCCTTGCGGCTCGCTGTCTTCGGGGGCGCGAAGGAGTCGCGGATGACCTTGAAGACCACGTCGTAGGACGGGAGCGTGAAGACGAGCATGACCATGCCGCGCGCGCCGGGCGCCTCGACGAAGCGGTCGTCCGAGGATGCGAGGTGGCGGAGGAGGTCGCGGTAAAGCTCGGTCTTGCCGTGCTTGTTGAAGCCGAGGGCGTTGTAGAGCTCGCCGACCGGCTTCTTCGGCATGAGCGTCTCGAGAAACGCGACGAGCGCGGCCGGGTGCTCGGCGTCCACGTGGAAGTACGAGCGCGTGAAGCTGAAGACGATCGAGGCGTCGTCCTCGTCGCAGAGGACGGCGTCGACAACGACGCGGCCCGTTCGGTTCAGGAGGGCGAAGACGACGGGGCGCTGCCGGTCGCCCTTCCGCACGCGGCCGACGAGGTAGGCGCCCTTGCTCCGATAGAAGACAGGCCGGAGGAGGTCGAGCGCGTCGAAGTTGGGCGCGCCCCAGGCCTGCGTGAGGACGGCGTCGAGTCTGCGGGTCGCGAGCGCGGCGTCGCGCCGGGCGTCTTCCCACCCGGCCGCGAACGGGAACGCGTTCAGCGCGCTTCGAATCGCGGCCTCCCGGCCGGGCCGGCCGCTCCATGAGGCGAGGAAGCGCCCCGCGGGCTCGACCGGGCGCAGCGCGGGCTCGGGCGTCACGAATTCGGCGCGGTCGTCGACGCCGACGGTGTGGAAGATGCGCCGCGAGGCCGAGTTGAAGAACGTCTCGAGGAGCTCGGCGTCGCGCCGCCCGGCGACGAGCGCCGAGAAGCGTGCCTTCATGCCCGTCCAGACGCGCTTGTCCTCGACGCCGGGGCCGAGAATCCCTGCGAGGTCCAGGACGGCGGGGTCGACCGTCGCCCGGTAGAGCTCGAGGCGCTCGAGCGCGTCCGCGCGGCCGCTGTGCCAGTCACGCGCCGAGAAGCGCACGGGCGCCCGCCGCGTGATCGCCGCGAACGCCCGCGCGTACGCGTCCCACGCGGCAAAAAGGCGCTCAGCGCCCGCGCGGGCGACGTCGTCGGTGCTCACGGGCGCGGGGCCGGGCTCAGGCGGCCTTCTTGAGAGCCGCGGCGTCGATCTTCCGGATCCCGCCGTCCGGGTGTCCGCCCTTCTGCCCGCACGAGCCGTCGGCCGGGTGCGTGAAGTGGATGAGGTCCTTCCCGCCCGGGACCGCGACATACTCGCCGCGGATCTCGGCGGCGTCGCCGGGCGCGAGGGCGATCCGCTCGCCGCCGCACGACATGTCGTGGACGATGTGCACGCGGCCGCTCTGGAGAATCGGGAGACTCGAGTCGGCACTCGCGTCCCCCGGCACCCTCTCGAACGAGATAATCGTCACGTCGAACTCGAGGAAGCGGCGCTGGTTCTTGTGGACCTTCTCGGCGGGGGCCGTTTCGACGCGGCACACGGCGGCGATCTGCGTGTGCGGGCTCTTTCTCGAGGGCCTCCGCGCGGCGGCGAGCGGATCGGACGAGAAGAGGAGGAGCGCGAAGCCAAGGGCGGCGGCTCGGTAGGTTGTCTTCATGAGACGGAATCCTAGCGCGGGGTGCTGGTACTCTCCGCGGCCATGCTCCGAGCCGGCATCGTCGGCCTCCCGAACGTCGGGAAGTCGACCCTCTTCAACGCCCTTACGAAGACCCGCAAAGCCGAAGCGGCGAACTACCCGTTCTGCACGATCGAGCCGAACGTGGGCATCGTCGTCGTGCCCGACGCGCGGCTCGTGCCGCTCGCGAAGATCGCGAAGACGTCCGTGATCATCCCCGCGACGTTCGAGTTCGTGGACATCGCCGGCCTCGTGAAGGGCGCGAGCAAGGGCGAGGGCCTCGGGAACAAGTTCCTCTCCCACATCCGCGAGGTGGACGCGGTCGTCCAGGTCGTGCGCTGCTTCGAGGACAAGGACATCGTCCACGTCTCGGACACGCTCGACCCGATCGCGGACATCGAGACGATCACGACGGAGCTCGTCCTGGCGGACCTCGAATCCGTGACGAAGCAGAGGGAGCGGCTGGAGAAGCTCGCGCGCGGCGGCAACAAGGAAGCGATCGCACAGATGGCGGTTGCCGCGAAACTCATCCCGCACCTCGATTCCGGAAAGCCCGCGCTCACGCTCGACCTCAACTCGGGCGAGCGCGACGCGGCGCGCCCCTTCTTCCTCATGACGATGAAGCCGACCCTCTTCGCGTGCAACGTGGCCGAGGGCGACCTCAAGAACGCCGACGACCTCCCGCTCGTGAAGAAGGTGCGCGCCTGGGCCTCGACCCACCATGGCTCGGAGGCGGTTGCGATCTCGGCGCAGATCGAGGCCGAGCTCTCGGAGCTGCCGGAAACAGACGCGAAGGAGTACCTCGCGTCCCTCGGCGTCGAGGAGTCCGGAGTCGGCAAGCTCATCCACGCCGCGTACCACCTCCTCGGCCTCCGCACGTACCTGACGGCGGGAGAGAAAGAGGTGCGCGCCTGGACGATCCACGCGGGCGCCACGGCTCCGCAGGCGGCCGGGGTCATCCACACGGACTTCGAGCGCGGCTTCATCAAGGCCGAGACCGTGGCCTACGACGACCTCCTGAAGGCCGGCTCGATGGCCGCCGCGCGCGAAGCGGGCGCGGTGCGCCAGGAGGGCAAGGAATACGTCGTGAAAGACGGCGACGTCCTGCTCTTCAAGTTCAATGTCTGATCCGGATCCGGAACGTCTTCTCCACGAGAAGAAGATCTAGACTCCGCGCGCCATGCATCCGGAATTTCGGGCGGCCTTCAATGCCGCGTTCACGGACGAGCTCGCGTCGGCCTACGCGGCTGACCTCATCCGCCGCGCCGGCCGCGAGCCGGGATTCCGCCTCGCCGAGACGCCGGTCTTCCTGACGGACGAGCTCACGGCCACCCTCGAGGGCGGTGCGCGCGCGATCGTGGCGCAGCTCGCAAAGCCGGAAGCGCTCGTTCGGATGAAGCGGGCGATTCCGGAGCGCTGGGCCACACCCGGGATGGACGCCCTTCCCTCGCTCGCGCAGGTGGACTTCGCAATTGTGAAGGGGAACGACGGCCGTCTCGTGCCGCGGCTCATCGAGCTGCAGGGGTTTCCTTCGCTTTCGGCCTTTGAAGTGTTTCAGTCGGACGCGTGGAGCGACGCTCTCTCCCGCGTGAACGGCCTCCCGCAGGGCCCCTGGAGTCCGTTTTTCTCTGGTCTCTCGCGTGCAGGCTTCCTCGACCTCTTCCGCCGCACGATCGTCGGCGACGCGGATCCCGAAGAAGTCGTTCTTCTGGACCTCCTGCCGGAAGAGCAGAAAACGGCGATCGACTTCCACGCGACCAGGCTTCTCCTCGGGGTGGACGCCCTGGACCCGCGGATGCTCGTGAAGGAGGGGAGGCGGCTTTTCCGCGTGAAGGAGGGGCGCCGGATCCCGGTCCGCCGGATCTACAACCGCATCGTCTTCGACGAGCTCATCAAGAAGGACGCGGCGCTGCCGTTCGACTTCCGAGAGGAGCTCGACGTCCGCTGGGTGCCGCACCCGAACTGGTACTGGACGTGGTCCAAGTACTCCCTCCCGCTCCTGTCTCACGAGACGGTCCCGAAGTCGCGGTACCTTTCCGAGGTCGAGGTCGTCCCGAAGGACCTCACGGAACGTTACGTGCTCAAACCGCTCTTCTCGTTCGCGGGAGGCGGCGTGAACGTGGACCCGACGCCGGAAGATCTCGAGCGCATCCCTGAGAGCGAGCGCGGTTCCTGGTGCCTGCAGGAAAAGATCGCCTACGACCCGTGCCTCGTCGCGGCGGACGGCGGCGGCGTGAAAGTCGAGATCCGGATGATGTTCTTCCGTCCCGACGGCGACGCCGCGCCCACGCTCGGGCTGAACCTGTGCCGGCTGTCGCGCGGGAAGATGCTCGGCGTGGACTTCAACAAGGACTTCACGTGGGTGGGGTCCTCGGTGGCCCTGAAGCCCGCGTGAAGGGCGCCAGCGCCACTTCACGGAAGGGAAACCGCCACCGGTCGTATCATCCCGGCCGCAACACGTTTTGGAGGATCCCATGACAGCAGCGGCCGATCCGGATCCCACACGAAGGCGAATCACCCTCGCATTCTCGGCAGTCGAAGACCTGGTTTACGTCGGTCTCGGCGTGCTGCTCGCATCGGGGGCGATCTTCCTCCTCGTCACCACGTCCATCAGCTTCGGCACGAGTCTCTTCGCGGGCACGCTACCCAAAGAATTTATTGCCCTCCTCGACCGCATCCTTCTCATCCTCCTCGTCGTGGAGCTCCTCTACACGGTTCAGGTGTCTTTCCGGGAGCACGTCATCACGCCCGAGCCGTTCCTTCTCGTGGGGCTGATCGCCGCCATTCGACGCGTGCTGATACTGACGGCCGAGTTTGGGCGCATGGAGGGCACCGCCCCCGCGACCATCAACTACTTCCTGCTTGAGCTCTCGGTTCTCACGGTGCTCATCATGGCGATCGCCATTTCGCTCTTCGTGCTTCGCAAGCGGGGCCCCGCGGCCCCGGTCAAGGCGTAATGATCGTTCGCGTCTCGCCTCTTCCGCCGGGCCTCTCTCCGCCTTCATGAAACGCGCAAAAACGAAGAGCTAGACGACGGCCAGTCCCGCCCCCCAGTGAAGGCCCGCGCCGAGCGCAGTGAAGACGACGACGGAGCCCTGTTTCACCTTGCCCGCGAGCTTCGCCTCATGGAACGCAATGGGAAGCGTCCCGGCCGTCGTGTTCCCGTACTTCTGGATGTTGTTGAACACTTTGTCGTCCGGCAGGCCGAGCACCTTCTGCGCCGCTTCGTTGATGCGCAGGTTGGCTTGGTGCATGAAGAGAAGGTCCATGTCGGTGAGCGTCTTCCCGTTGCCCGCGAGGACTTCGTGAACCGCCGCCGGTATGAGGCGCGTCGCGAGCCGGAAGACCTGGCGCCCCTCCACGATCGGAATCGTGCCGAGGCTGTCGAACATGTCGGGCGTGAAGTAGGGGCGCGACTTGCAGCCGCCGCCGGGCACGTAGAGCTTGTCCCAGTGTTCGCCGTCGGTGTACATCGCGAAGCCCAAAAAGCCGCGCCCGTCGCCTGCGGCGTTCGCCTCGAGAACCATGGCGCCCGCGCCGTCGCCGAAGAGCACGGCGCGGTCACGCATGCCGGTCGCCACCTCGAACCAGAACGGATCGCAGGGCCCGGCCGATTTTCCGAGCATCACGTCCCACACGCTCTCGGGCCAGGGCATGAGACCGCTGTGCACCTCGGCGCCCACGAGGAGAATGCGGTCGTACATGCCCGAGCGGATGAAGGCGTCCGCCGTCTGGAGGCCCGAGAGGAATCCGGCGCACTGCATCCGAATGTCGAGCGCGTGCGTGTTCTTCATCCCGAGGCGCCGCGCGAGAAGGCCGCCGTTTCCGGGGAAGTAGTGGTCGGGCGTCATCGTCGCGAAGATGACGAAGTCGATGTCTTCGGCCGTCAATCCGGCGTCGCGAAGCGCCGCCTCGGCGGCACGCGCGCCCAGCTCGGCCGAGCCGATTCCCGGTTCGACGAAGCGCCGTTCCTTGATGCCGGTGCGCGGCACGATCCAGTCGTCGTTCGTGTCCATGATGCGGCCCATCATTTCGTTCGTGACGACCTGGGGGGGCACGTAGAGGCCCGAGCCGCGAATGACGGTCGTACGCTCTTTCTTCGGCGGAGGCGTCAGATTTTTCACGCGGCCGAGTCTAGCGGAAATCGATCGCAGTAACGCCGGGTCAGGGCCTGGATCGCGGCGGGATCGGGCAGTCGAGATGGCCTTCGCAGAGCGCGCGCATCGCCTCGTTCGCGGAGTTGAACGCGGAGATGATCGAGCCGCCCGACTTTCCCGCCGTCAGGTCTCCCACGAGAAAGAGCCCGGGGATCGAGGTCTCATAGCCCTCGCGCAGCACGGGCGTCTGACCGTCGAAGTCGATGCCGATCGTCTTGAGGAAGTTCTCGGGGGTCGTGCCGCCGAGCGCGAGGACCACATGGTCGAAGCTTTCGGGCTCGGGCTTTCCGTCCCCATCCTCCGCGAAGTGGACGCGCGGACGGCCCTGGTCGCTCTCGACGCGGACCACGTTCGTGCCGCGCAGCACGAGAACCCGGCCCTGCTCCTCGAGCGCTTCGAGGGATGCGCGGTTGATGTCGTTCATGCGCGGGAAGGAAAGGCTGCGAGTCGAGAGGACGACGCGGCAGCCCTCCTGGACGAGGTACTGGACGTACTCGGAAGCCGAGTCGCCGCCGCCCACGACGAGGACGTCGAGATTCCGGAACGTCACGGAGGTGATGTCGAACGTGATCCGCGCCTTGAGCGCGGAGGGGATCGGCCAGTCGGGCTTGCGGGGGCGGCCGAGGATGCCGATCGCGACCGCGCAGGTCTTCGAGCGGTACGTCGCGGCGGGCGTCTCGATGAGGAAGAAGCCGCCGCGGGGTCGAATCGCGCCCACACTCTCGCCATAGCGCACGACGAGGCCGTTGCCTTCGATCGCGCGGTCGAGATACGTCAGCGTCTCGCCCTTGCTCGCATCGGTGAGGCAGAGGACTCCCGTGCAGACCGCCGCCAGGCCCTTGTAGTTCGCGGTGACGACTTTCGACTCGGGGTAGAACTTCCGGATAGAGAAGGAGTGCGCCTCTCCCCTCTCGAGGATGAGGAGGCGCGAAGGCGGGATTCCCGCCGCGACGGCTTCCGCTCCGAGGGCGATGCCCGCCGGCCCGGCGCCGACGATGACGAGGTCGAGAAGGACGGGATCGGGCGCTATTTCCTCCATCGTCCTAGAATAGCGTTTCGAATCAAACGAGGTGAAACGATGAACCGTTCCCTTCCGGCTGTCGCTCTGCTTGCCCTCTTCACCGCTTCTCCTCTTCTCGCGCAGGGCGCCAAGCCGCGTGTGGCGATTCTCGAGTTCAAGAACAAGGCGTCCCACTACACCTGGAGCTGGTACGAGGCCGGGCGCCAGGCTCAGGACATGCTCGTGACCGAGCTCGTCAAGAGCGGCAAGTACCGCGTTATCGAGCGCGAGCAGCTCCAGGCCATCATGCAGGAGAAGCACCTCTCGCTCTCCGGCGACATCGATCCGAAGACGGCCATCCAGTTCGGCAAGATGCTCGGTGTCGAGTACCTCATCGCGGGCGCCGTCACGGAGCTTGGCGTCACGGACCGCAATGCGAGCGTGCCTGGAGGGTTCCTGCGCGGCCTCCCGTCCGTGAGCGTCCGGTCGCAGAAGATGGAGGCCGCTCTCGACGCGCGCGCCTTCTCGACCTCGACCGGAGAAATCGTCTGGGCCGACACGGCGAAAGACGAGACCTCCGACTCGAGCGTCTACGTGGCCGGCGCCGGCGGCGGTGCCAACGACCGCAACAAGGTGGACAAGCTCATGCGCCCGGTCGTGCAGAAGCTCGCCGCGTCTCTCGCGAAGGCGAGCCTCTCGAGCTCCGGGCTCGGCGGGGCGGGCGACGCGTCGGGCGTCGTCGGCAAGATTGCGAAGGCCGACGGCGGCACGCTATACGTCAACGCTGGCTCGGAGGCGGGCGTCAAGGAAGGCGACGAGTTCGCGGTTTATCGCGTCGGCGAACAGATCAAGGACCCCGACACGGGTGAGGTCCTCGGCGCCAACGAGATGAAGGTCGGGCGCGTGAAGATCACGAGCGTGAAAGGGCCTCGCCTCTCGATCGCTGCCGCGGTCTCGGGCTCCGGATTCAAGGCGGGCGACACTCTCAAGAAGTAGCAGCCGTCCCCCGATCCTTCACCTTCATCGCCGGGCATCTACCGGCCCCCGGCGAGCGCGCGGGCTTCCTGGACGCGCGGGGAACGCGGCGCTCTCTCTTCGGCCTTCGCGAGCTCGCCGCCGAAGTCGCCGCGCACGTCCGCGAAGGCGAGGCCCATGACCCAGTTCGCGTCCGGCCCGGGGTTCGGGCCGAGCGCGCGGACCTCGTCCTCGACGAAGCGGAGCGTGCGGGAGCTCGCGGCGGGACCCGCTCCGTCGAGCGCGCGCATGAGGAGCTGCCAGGCCTCGGCGTCGCGACCGTCCGCGAACGCGACGCCCGCGCGGCTAAACGCGTCGAGGAACCGCGCCTCCGGCGTCGGACGGCGGGCGAGGACCGCGCGCGCCGCGCCCATTGCGTCGACGAAGTTCTCGCGCGAGAGGCGCCCTCCCGGGCGCCGCGCGTTGTCAAGCGCCTCCCACGCGGGGCCGAGCTGTGTATCGCCGGAATGGGCCGCGCCGGAAAGAAGGGGAGGGAAAGACGTTCGCTTCGGACGCGAGAAGGCCGGCGCCTCGCGCGACGAGTTGCCGGCGGTGCCGCGGGACGAGGCGATGGGTTTTTCTTCGAAGGGTAATTGAGGGCGGGGCGCACCCGCTGCCGAAGCCGTGGGCACGGCGGGGGGCTCACTCACCTTCGAAGAAATCTCGGACGTGGCGGGTGCGCCGGCGCTCGTCGAAGCGGATGCCGCCGCGAGTGCCGGCGTTGCCGTTGCCGGGGCGCTGCTCGACGCGGACGGGCGCCCCGTCCCGCGCAGGAGCAGGACCACTCCGCCCGCCGCGCTCAGGAGCAGCAGGGCCGCGAGGAGGACCCTCACGCCGCGCGTCGCGTCCTTCGGGGCGCCTTCCGGCGCGTTTTTCGCAAGGGACGCGGGCGCGGCGAGCGCCGCGGGTGAGAGCGCGGGAGCGGAGATGATCGTCGCCACCTGCGACTCGCCGTGTATGGCCTGTGGCACCGTGGCCGCCGCGCCCGGAACGGCGAGCGCCGCCCCGAGGGCCGCGACGAACGCGCTGCACGATGCGAACCGGTCTCCCGGCTTTTTCGCGAGGCCGCGGAAGAGCACCGCGTCGACGGAGGCGGCCGTGCCCGGGAGGACCGTCGAGAGCGGGGGAGGAGGCGTCGAGACGTGCTGGTGAAGGACGGCGAGAGGCGATTCCGCCGAGAAAGGCACGCGGCCCGCCAGCAGCTCGAACGCGATCACGGCGAGGGCATACTGGTCCGCGCGGCCGTCCAGCGTCGCGCCCATCGCCTGCTCGGGCGCCATGTAGAGGGGCGTGCCGAGCACAGTCCCCGTGGCCGTCGGCGCTTCGCGCGAGGCCGAAATCGGCGAGGAGCGGCCGGCCTTGCGCATCCATGAGGACATTTCCCGGCTTGACGTCGCGATGAAGGATGCCCTTGGAATGCGCGTGGTCCAGGGCCGCGGCGATCGCCGAGAGCCAGGTGATCGCGAGGGCGGGGGGAACGGGCCCCGCGACGCGGCCCTTGAGCGAGCCGCCGGCCACGAGCGGCATGACCAGGTAGGACACCTCTTCACCGTCGATCGTCGCGGTCCCGTAGTCGAAGACGGGGAGGACGTTCGGATGCTCGAGGCCGGCGACGAGACGAGCTTCCCGGAGGAAGCGCTCGCGAAACGTGGAGTCGGCGGCGACCGGCCCGAGGATGACCTTCACGGCCACGATGCGCTTGAGCGTTTCGTCCTCGGCCCTGAAGACCTCGGACATGCCGCCGACGCCCGCCTTCTCGAGGAGGCGGTAGCGTCCGAGTACGGTTCCGGTGGTGATGGGCATGGTCGGCCGCGCTCAGCCGGCCGCGGCCGAGTCGGCATCCGCCGGCGGGTGGTACAGGACCACGGACGACGGGCCCGTGCGGATCGCCTGCTCGAGCGCTTCGTTCGCGCGGAGGACGAGCGTCGCGGTGTCGAAGGCGTCGTCGGGGTAGACCGCCACGCCCGCGCTCAGGCCGATCCGGACGCCGGCAGCGACGAGCCGCTCGTCCATTCCCTGCTGGAAGTTCTTCTGGACGGAGTGGAGAGCGCGATGCGCCTGCACCTTTCCCGCCTCGAAGATGAGGATGTAGAAGCGGTCGTCCTCGTCGCGCGCGACGAAATTGACCGCGCGCGTCGCCCGCACGAGTTTCGCGGCGAGCTTCGGCATGAGGGAATCGCCCGAGTCCACGCCCAGCTTCGCGATGGCTTCCTTCAGGCCGTCCATGCGCAGGTGCGCGACGGCGATCGACTGGCCGTTGCGCTCGGCCCGCCGGAGCTCGGACTCGAGCCTCTTGCCGAGCGAGGACCGGTTGTAGAGGCCCGACTGGCTGTCGCGTTCGGTCTGCTGCTCGATGAGCTTCATGAGGCGCGCGTTGTGGAGCGCGACGGCGGCGGCGTCGGCGAGGAGGTCGAGTCGCTCCTTGAGGTCCACCGGCCAGTCTTCGCTTCCGCGGCGCGCGCCGACCGAGAGGACGCCGATGAGCTCGTCGTGGTACGCGAGCGGTACGGCGGCCGCGCGGATGAGCGGCGCGCCGGCGCCGCCGGCGTTGCCCGGGAAGAACGTCGCGCCCTCGCCGGGACCGGCGACCGAGAGCGTCTTGTCGAGGAACGTGCGGACGATCGGGTGCCCGGTATGCTCGAAGGCGACGGCGCGTCCCACCTCGTCGCCCACGTCGGCGCCCCAGCGCGTCGAGATCTTCGCGGACTTCGAGGCGGGGTCGGCGTCCCAGAACTGCGCCGCGTCCGCTTTGAGCAGCGTGACGGCCTGTTCGCACAGCGTCTGCTTGATGCGGTCGACGTCGAAGGTCGTGGCGAGCGAGCGGCCGACTTCGCGGAGCCGGTCGAGGAAGCGGTACGACTCGCGCTCCTGCTGAAGGAGGCGGGCCGAGGCGATGGCCAGGGAGACCTCGACGCCGAGCGCCTCGAAGGAGCGCAGGTCCTCCGAGGAGAGGGCGCGCGCGCGCGCGCCCGTGATTGCGCAAAGGACGCCCGCGGGGGCGCCGCGGTACACGAGCGGCACCGCGAGAAGCCCGAGAGGAGGCGTGAGTTTCGTGATGGCCGCGCCCGACGGCAGGAGCGCGGCGCCGTGCGGGTCCATTCCGACGTCGGGGAGCAGGAGATGGGAGGTCTCCGTCGCGAGGTGGCCGACGAGCGCGTCCGAGATCTCCACCGCCGCGGCGTTTCCGCCGCCCTTGACGAAGGCGACCTGGGTGCCCGGCAGCTCGCCCGCGGGGAGGAGCCTGAGGACGCAGACGTCGAAGTCGAACTGCGAGCCCAGCTCGTGGACGGTGCGGGCCGCGATCGCGGCGACGTCCGTCTGACCCGACAGGGCCGTGTGGAGGCGGCCCACGAACGCGTTGCGCTCGCTGTGCCGGCGCTCGGCTTCAAGGAGCCGCGCCTTGTCGAGGGCGCCCGCCGCGAGCTTCGCGAGCTCCCGCGCGAGCCGAAGCTCCTGCGGCGTGAGGGCGAATCCGCCGCGCCGCGACATCGTGAGGAAGCCGAACACGAGGTCGCCCGCGTGGAGAGGCAGGCACATGCGGCGGCGGCGCGGAGGATTCGAGCCGGGCTCGTCCTCGAAGGCGGGGCCGTGCGCCGAGAAGGCGCGGCCGAGTAACTCGTCCGCGTCGAGAGGGCGACGGCTGGACCGCTGGCCCTCGCCGCTCGTCGATCCGCCGTGGTCGAGGATCTCCGTGACCTCGCGCGCCTCCGGATGGAATCGATAGGCCGTGACGCGGTCGAATTCGAGCTCGCGCGACAGCGAGGCGACCGTGAGGCGGATGACTTCGTCCGGATTCAGGGAGAGGAACGCCCCGGAGGCGAGCTCGAAGAGCGCGACGGCCTCCTCGCGCCGTTTCATGAGCGTTCCGAGCGTGCGTTCGCGCTCGAGGACGTGGCCCACCGAGCGTGCGAAGATGCGGATGGCTTCCTCGGCCTCGGCCTCGCCGACGGCCATCGTCTCCATGACGACGCCGAGAGCGGCCTGCACCTGGTCCTTCACTTTCACGGGCGCTCCCAAGAAAGACAACCCGCCCTCGCTGACCTTCTTCGGACGCCCCTGCGCGAGGACTTCGGAGAGGTGCTGATTGAGCCGAGCCTCGGCGGCGGCGGCGACGCTGGATCGGCCCGAGCGGGTCATGGGCGGAACACCGGCGCCGGGAAGCAGGGCGACAACCGACGCATCGAAGAAATGGAGGGCCGCCGTCAGGATGCCGCCGAGCGCCTCGTCGAGGAGGAGACCCTCCTTGAGTGCGCCATCGAACGCCTTGAGAAGCGGCAGGCTTGGAAAACGTGAAGAGGAAGCCATGGATCAAACCTCATCATAGCGCCCCCAAAGGGGGTGCCCCAATGCGCCCGGACGCTGCGGCAACGGATGCTCTTGGTGATTCTCTTGCGCGGCTCCGGATGCTCACTACTCCGTGAGCAGGGCCTTCTTCACCTCAGCGAGCTCGCGAAGCTTCTCTGGCCCCACTTCCGGGTAGCCGAGGCCGAGCGAGTGGAGGGTATCGACGACGGCGGCGGCGACGACGAGCCGCGTGAACCACTTGTTGTCGGCCGGCACGACGTACCAGGGCGACTCTTCGGTAGAGGTCTGTCGGATCATGTCCTCGTACGCCCTCATGTAGTCCTTCCAGCACTCGCGCTCCTTCGCGTCGGAGGCCGAAAACTTCCAGTTCTTGTCGGGGTTCTCGATGCGCTCGAGGAAGCGGCGCTTCTGCTCCTCGCGCGAGACGTGGAGGAAGAATTTCCGGACGACGACGCCGTTGTTCGCGAGAAACCGTTCGTAACTCCGGATGTCGCGGTAGCGGTTCTCCCAAATGTTCTTCTTGATCAATCGTCGTGGAAGCTTGCTTCCTTCGAGAAGCTCCTGGTGAACCTTCACGACAAGGACGTCTTCGTAATAGGAACGGTTGAAGATGCCGATCCGGCCCCTCTCGGGAAGCTGCTTGTTGCAGCGCCAGAGGAAGTCGTGGTCGAGCTCCTCGGAGGAGGGCGCCTTGAACGAAGCCACCTGGCAGCCTTGCGGGTTGACGCCGGACATGACGTGCTTGATCGCTCCGTCTTTCCCGGCCGCGTCCATCGCCTGGAAGATGAGGAGCACGCTCCACCGGTCCTGCGCGTAGAGAATGTCCTGCAGCTTCGCGAGCGTCTCGACGCCCATTTCGAGAGCTTCTCGGGCGGCAGGCTTCGCCACCGACCCGAAGCCCGCAGTGTCCGCAGGGTCGCAGTTTTTCAGCCGGAACTTCTTTCCGTCGCCGACGACATAGGGCCGCGAAAACTTCCGGGCCTTCTTGACGGCCTTCTCGAGATTCATCGCGGGGAGCATAGCCCTTCACCCGATGCTCCCAAGGGCCGTGAAAGAATGCGTTTTCTGAAAACACGACTCGCGCAAGGAGCAGTCATGCAGCTCGGGATGATCGGACTCGGCCGGATGGGCGCGAACATGGTGCGGCGCCTGATGAAGAACGGGCACACGTGCGTCGTGTACGACCGAAACGCGGAAGCCGTGAAACAACTCGTGACGGAAGGCGCCGTCGGAGCGTCGTCGCTGGACGAGTTCGTCGCGAAGCTCACGCCCCCGCGCGCCGCGTGGCTGATGGTTCCGGCCGCGGCGGTGGACGGAACGCTCGCCGATCTGGCTCCGAAGATGCAGGCGGGCGACGTCCTCATCGACGGCGGCAACTCCTACTACGTCGACGACATCCGCCGGCAGAAGGACCTGCGCCCGAAGGGCGTCCACTACGTGGACGTCGGGACGAGCGGCGGAGTCTGGGGCTTCGAGCGCGGCTACTGCATGATGATCGGGGGCGACGCGGACGCCGTTCAGCGACTGGACCCGATCTTCCGGACGATCGCGCCCGGGATCGGCGACATTCCGCGCACGCCCGGGCGCGAGAAGGCCTCGGGCACTGCCGAACTGGGGTATCTCCACTGCGGACCGGCCGGAGCGGGTCACTTCGTCAAGATGGTCCACAACGGCATCGAGTACGGAATGATGGCGGCTTATGCCGAAGGGCTGAACATCCTCAAGCACGCGAACGCGGGCAAGAAGGGGCGCGAGGTCGACGCCGAGACCACGCCGCTGCGCAACCCGGAGCACTACCAGTACGACATGAACCTTCCCGACATCGCCGAGGTCTGGCGCCGCGGAAGCGTCATCGCGTCCTGGCTGCTGGATCTCACGGCCATAGCGCTCCTCAAGTCGCCCCAGCTCGAGAAGTTTTCGGGGCGCGTTTCGGACTCAGGAGAGGGTCGCTGGACCATCCTGGCCGCGATCGACGAGGGAACGCCCGCCGAGGTCCTCACGGCGGCTCTCTACGAGCGCTTCGCCTCGCAGGGGCAGGCCGACTTCGCGAACAAGCTCATGTCGGCGATGCGGTTCGAGTTCGGCGGACACGTGGAAAAGCCCACCGGCGACTCGGGCACCGCGTAAGCGGCTCCTAGGCGGCGGGAGCCCCGGCGCCAGTCCGTCCTTTCGCCCAGAGGATCTGGGCGACCATGAAGAGCATCCCGACGTCGCGCAGGACGACGAGGCGCATGTCGGCGAGGCGCTCTTGGGCGGTCTTGTTCGCCGCCGACACGTCGAAGCAGCCGCAGTCGATCGCGTTCGTGCGCGCGAGGTTCAGCGAGATCGCGACGATGAAGACGAGGAGAAGAGCGCCGACGAGCGCGGCCGACGTGCGGGTCCAGATGCCGAGGATGAGGGCGAGGCCGGCAAGAAGCTCGAACCAGGGCATCACGAGCGCCAGGACGTTCACGAAGGTGCCCGGCACGATCCGGTAGTTGTAGATCATGTGGGCGAACGACGGCGGGTCGACGAGCTTCGGCAGCGCCGCGACGACGAAGAAGAGCCCGAGCGCGATCTGCACGCGAACGGTCAGCCAGGGCGAGGCGAGCGCCTCTTTTAGCGTCAGTATCGGCGTCACGATTCGGGCCCGGTCGCGCTCTTGCCGCCGCGTTTCTGCCAGTCCGGCCATCCGTCGCGGTACACGAGGAGGTTGTTGAAGCCCGCTCCGAACAGCTTCTGGGCGAGCATGTGCGAGTCCTCGCAGTCGCCGCCGGAGCAGTACAGCACGACGGGAACGGACCCGTCGCGACCCTCGCCGACGAGCGCCGTCACGCGCGCGTCGATGTCGCTCTCCCACACGGGAAAGCTCCTCGCGCCGGCGATGTGGCCTTCCTCGAAGGCCTTCGTCCTTCGCGCGTCCAGAACGAGCACGCCGCGGGCGAAGAGCCATGCCACGTCGTCGCCGGAAACCTCCACGAACGGCTTGTTGTGGACGGGGAAGCGTTTAAGGAGGTCGGAAGAATCCTTTGCTTCGGAGGCAGCCGTGGGCGCAGTGGACTTCGTGGTGGCCTTCGTGGCGGGGCCCAGGCGCCTTTCTTCGAAGGGTGATTTGGCCGGAGCGGCGGTTTCCGCCGTGGCCTCCGGGCCGGCGCTCGTCGCGGGTGTCGCGGGCGCGGTCGCTCCACCCGCATTCACCTTCGAAGAAACTTCCGGCACCTTCAGCGCATTCGGGTAGTTGCCGACGAGCGCGAGCCTGCGCTCGCGGGAGGCGAGTCCGTTCGCCACGAGGGCGCAGAGGACGGCGGCCGAGACGAGCGTTGCGGCTTCGAGGAGGTGGCGGCGGATGTTCACGCCGGCATTCTAAGCAAGCTCCCGGCCGCGGCCGTCGCGCCGGTCTGGCGCGGGTCTAGAATCCGCGCGAAACGCGCCGATTTGCGACGGAAGGAAGTCATGTCCGGAAAAAACTCGATCACGATCACCGACAACCGCACCGGAAAGACGTACGAGTTGCCGATCGAGGACGGCACGGTCCGGGCGCTCGACCTTCGCAAGATCAAGTCCGACGAGAACGATTTCGGCCTGATGACGTACGACCCCGCCTTCACGAACACGGCGTCGTGCAAGTCGGCGATCACGTTCATCGACGGCGACAAGGGAATCCTGGAATATCGGGGATACCCGATCGAGCAGCTCGCCGAGAAGTCGACGTTTCTCGAGGTGGCCTGGCTCCTTCTGAAGGGCGAACTGCCGACGGCCGCCGAGCTGAAGGACTTCACGCACCACATCACGATCCACACGTATCTCCACGAGAACACGAAGAAGTTCATGGAGGGTTTTCGGCACGACGCGCACCCGATGGGGATGCTGCTGTCGACGGTCGGGGCCCTTTCGACGTTAGATGCGCTCGGTGGGCTCGGCGCAAACCGATCCGTACTCGTCGGTCGCGGCCGCCACCGCCGCGCTCTACGGTCCTCTCCACGGCGGCGCGAACGAGGCCGTCCTGCGCATGCTTCGGGCGATCGGCGACATCCAGCACGTCCCGGCCTTCGTCAAGGAAGTGAAGGAAGGCGCCGGCGAGAAAAAGCTCATGGGCTTCGGCCATCGCGTCTACAAGAACTACGACCCCCGGGCCACGGTCATCAAGAAGCTCGCGGACCAGGTGTTCGAGGTCACGGGCAAGAACCCGCTCCTCGCGATCGCCCTCGAGCTGGAGCGTATCGCCGTGCAGGACGACTACTTCGTCAAGAGGCGGCTCTACCCGAACGTGGACTTCTACTCGGGCCTAATCTACGAGGCCCTGGGGTTCCACTCCGACTTTTTCACCGTGCTCTTCGCGATTCCGCGTACGACCGGCTGGCTCGCCCAGTGGCAGGAGCTGCTGTCCGACCCCGAGCAGAAAATCGCCCGGCCGCGCCAGATCTATACGGGGTCGCGGCGCCGCGACTTCGTCCCGCTCGACAAGCGCTGAGTCGCATCAGGCCTTCGTGCAGCGCGGGCAGACGCCGCGGAGCGTGACGGTGTAGTCCTCGACGGTGTGCCCGTCGGCGAGGCGCGGGCGCGGCGCTTCCTGGAACGTCTCGAAGGGCACGTCCTCGACCGCGTCGCAGGCACGGCAGATGAAGTGATGATGCCGGTCGAGATTCGCGTCGTAGCGGGCGACGGTGTCGCCAAGCACCAGCTCGTCGATGAGGCCGCTTTCCTTGAGCGAATGCAGGACGTTGTAGACCGAAGCGCGCGACGCGGTCGGCACGAGGCGGTTCACGGCCGCTCCGACCTCCTCGGCCGTGGGGTGTTTCGGCGTCGCGAGCAGGTACTCCAGCACGGCCACGCGCTGCTGCGTGACCCTTAGACCCTTGTCCCGAAGCCGCGCCGAAAGCATGGCTGTCGTGTCTACACGACGTTCTGGTCTCGATTTCATCCAGTTCTTAGATTAAGTCTAATTTGAGTCGCGAGCAAGCCCGCGGGACGGAATAATAGTGTCCCGGGGACGAACTGCCGCGCCTAGTTCGGGGTCGCGCCGTGAGCGTCCGTGATGAACGGACGGCCGATTCGCGACCAGCGCGGGCCCCTGAAGAACTGCTGGTTCCAGCTCCACATGACGCCCACCCCGCGGCCGAGCAGATCCCGGATGGGACGCGTGCCGAAGAAGCGCGCGTCGCGGCTCTCGTCGCGGTTGTCGCCCATCAGGAAGATCTCTCCCTCCGGTACCGTGATCGGACCGAACGTGCGGAACGCGGGCCGGTCGGGCAGGACGCGCAAGGGGTGCGGCCGTCCGTCGAGGACCTCGGTGCCGAGGAGGATCGTTTCGCCGTCGTCCGATTTCTGTTCGGGGAGAAATTCGGTGGGTTGCGCCTTCTTGTTGACGTAGAGCGTCTCGTTCCGGAGCTCGACCACGTCGCCGGGGAGTCCGACGAGGCGCTTGACGAAGGGAACGCTGCCGCCGTCCGGGTTGCGGATGACGACGACGTCTCCCCGCTTCGGCGTCCCGGTCTCGAAGAGGCGGAGCTTCGAAAATGGAACGCGGAACTGGTAAGCCGACTTCCAGACGAAGACGCGGTCGCCCTCGAGGATCGTGGGCTTCATGGAGCCGGTCGGAACGACGTACCAATCGGCCAGGACCGACCGTCCCGTCAAGATGACGGCGGCCATGAGGAGGAGTTGGCGGATATCTTTGAGGAGCGCGGCGCGCTTTTCGGGCGTGAATCCCATGACGAACGGGATCTTCGCACAACGCGTGCCACAGGGCCCCGCCGCGCTATTCTCCCGGCATGCCCCGCTACACCGACCGCCACGCGGCCTCCGGAGTCCGCGACGCGCTTCCCGGGCTCGAGACCTGGCCGTCTCAATACGCCGCGGACTACGAGGTCGCGATCACGATTCCCGAGTTCACGTCGATCTGCCCGAAAACGGGCCTGCCGGACTTCGCCACGCTCACGGTGACGTACGTTCCCGACCGCCGATGCGTCGAGTTGAGATCTCTGAAGGAGTACGTGAACGCCTTTCGCAGTCTCGGCATCTTCAACGAGAACGTCGTGAACCGCGTCCTCGGGGATCTCGTCCGCGCGCTCAAACCGCGCCGGATGGCCGTGCGGGGCGTCTTCACGCCCCGCGGCGGCATCCAGACGACGGTCGAGGCCCGCTTCCCGCGGACGGAGCCCCCCACTCCTACTTCTTCGGCGCGGGGCTCCCGGCGGCGCTCCCCGGAACCGTCGTCCCGTCGTTCTGGATCCGGCGGTAGACCGAAAGCGCGTTGATCGCGCTCAGCTCGAGTGGGCAGTAGTCGCCCAGCTTTTCGGAGGCCAGCTCGCCCGTCACTCGCGCTTCGGGGGCGTTCTGCTTCCTCTTTTCGGTGAGGAACACGAGCATCGACTTGAGGTAGCGGCGGGTCTTCTCGATCTCCGCCGAGGCGGCCGGCGTCGGATTGCCGCGGGTGGGAACGAGGCCTTGCGCGCCCAGCGAGTCGAGCCGTTCGAGAATCCCGATCCAGCCCTTCAGGTCGCTGTCGGGATCCGAGAGCATCGGGCAGCGGTCGGGCGTCACGAGATCGCCCACGAACACGATGCGCGTCGGAATGTCGAAGACGTACATGTCGTACGCGGTATGCGCGTTCCCGGACGGGATGCCGATCTCGAAGGCCCGCTTGCCGGCGACGAGCGCGATGCGGTCGCTGACGCCGATGACGGTGGGCGGCTTCGTCTTCCCCTGCGCGAAAGAAGTCGCGAGGATGCCCGTGGCGCGGGCGTTCACGAAGATCGTGGCGTCCGTCGGAAGGAACGACGAGAACCCGTCGTTCGAGTCGGAATGCAGGTGGGTCATGGCGATCCACCGGATCGGTTTGTTCTTCGTCGTCCGCGCGACCTCGGCCTTGAGGTTCTTCGCGTCCAAAGCCGTCGCTCCCGTGTCGATGACGAGAACGCCGTCGCCGGTGTCGATCCACGAGCAGTTCGTGATGCCGAACCGGCCGTACCAGAGGTTCGGGGAGGGCTGCGCCACCTCGAAGGGAGGAGCTTCGGGTGCCTTCGGCTTCGGCACCTCGGCCGCGAACGCGGAACCTCCGGCGAGGACGAAGGCGAGGAGGGCGAGTCGGGCGGGCCGGGAAGAGAGAGAGCGATTCATGGAGTCTCCTGTCATTGAGGGCGATCGTTTCCGCCGGCCGAAGGCGGCGAACCGGGATGAGAAGAGCCGAAGGAGAAGGCGAGGTCGCTGGCGCGCGCGTGCGAGCGGGAGGCGTCGAGAAAGGCCTCGAATACCGCCTTCTGTCTGCGCTCCGCGACGAGATTCTCGGGATGCCACTGCACACAGGCGAGAAAGACGCCCTGCGGCCGTTCGAGCGCCTCGACGAGGTCGTCCGGCGAAGCGGCCAGCGTCGCGAGACCCGGAGCCAGATCTTTCACGCCCTGGTGGTGGCGCGAGTTCACGGTTGCGCCGTCGAGGGCGGCGATCACAGTGGCGAATCGCGAGCGGGACCCCCCGGGCCGCGCGCGGACGACGTGAGCCTGATGGGCGTGAGCGCCCGGCGGGTCCGTGCCGCCCGCGAGAAGAGCGCCGCGGTAGCTTTCATTCGGTTGTTTCGCGTCGGACGCGATGACGATCTTCATGGACTGAAATGTGCTTTCGGGGCGGACGGCGCCGCGCGGGGGGCGCGGGGGGGCGATTATAGAGACGACATGAGGATCGCGCCGCGGGTGGTCGTGACGGGGATGGGAGCGCGGACCGCTTTCGGCCGGGGGGTGGAAGCGTTCTGGGAGGGCGCGCTCTCCGGGCGGTCGGCGATTCGACCGGTCACGCGGTTCGACACCGGGCGCTTCCACGCGCGCCACGCGGCCCTGATCGACGCTCTGGACGAACAGGGTGACGAAGGAACGGAACGCGAGACGCTGTTCGCGCGCGACGCGGCCGAGGAAGCGCTCGGCGCTCTCGCCGCTCTCGCCGTCCGCCCGCCGTTCGGAGGCGCGCGTTCGGGAATTGCCGTCGGGACGACCCTCGCCGGCAACGGGCCCCTCACGGAATGGCTGGCGTCGCGAGCCACGGGAGTCGAACGCCTTTCCCGCGGCGAGACCGGCGCCCTCGCGCGAAACCTCGCGGCACGGCATGGTGCAAGGGGCCCCGTTTCCACGGTCTCCGTCGCCTGCGCGTCGGGCGCCGCCGCGCTCGGCCTCGGGGCGGAGTGGATTCGGACCGGAGATGCGGACCTGGTTCTCGCCGGTGGAGTCGATGCCATTTCTCCCTTCGTCTTCTCGGGCTTCGACGCGCTTCGCGCGCTCAGCACGACCGCCGCGCGGCCGTTCGACGTCGCGCGCGACGGTCTCACTCTGGGCGAAGGGGCAGGCTTCCTTCTCCTCGAGGAGGAGGAGCACGCACGACGGCGCGGAGCGGTGATCCTCGCGCGCGTGGCGGGCTACGGTTCCGGGTCCGACGCGCATCACATGACCAGGCCCGATCCCGAGGGGCGTGGCCTCGTCCGCGCGATCGAGGCCGCGCTCCTCCGGGCGGGACGGACGGCGTCCGACGTGGGCTTCGTGAGCGCCCACGGGACGGGGACGACGTTCAACGACGCGATGGAGGAGGCCGCTCTGGCGCATGTCCTCGGCGCTCTCGCACGGACCGTGCCCGTGAACGGGATCAAGGGCGCGATCGGACACACGCTGGGGGCGGCGGGCGCGCTGGAGGCCATTCTCTCGGTCCTCGTCCTCGTGCGGCAGCTCGTGCCGCCCACGGCGGGGCACGCGGCGTCGCGTGCCGATTCGCCGCTCGCCGTCGTCTCGGGCCGGCGGCTCGTTCCCGCCCGCCCGGTCGTAGTCGCGCTCTCGACCTCGGCCGCGTTCGGGGGCACGAATGCGGCCCTCGTGCTGGAGAGCGCGGAGAGCGCATGAGACACGTCTTTCTCGTGGCGGCGGCGCATCGGACCGAAGGCGAGGGGGACGCGACGGAAGACGCGCACCGCCTCCGCCGGATGGACCGCTTCGGGCGGACGGGCTATCTCGCCGGGACGCGCGCCTTCGCCGCCGCGGGCCGCGTGTCCGGCGCGCCGCCTCACGCGCGCGCAGGCGTCATCGTCGGCACGCGGCACGGCTGCCGTTCCGCGATCACCGAGCACGCGGCGCGCCTCGCGGCGGCGACGCGGGTGGAGGATCTCGCGCCCTCGGTGTTCGCGGCCACCGTTCACAACACCGTGAGCGGCGAGCTGGCCATCGCCCTCGGCCTCGGCGGGATCTCGGAGACGATCGTCGCGGGACGGACGGCCGGTCTCGAAGCGCTGATCCTCGGCGCGCACCGCGTGGCCGCGGGGGACGCGGACCGGATCCTCGCCGTAGCCGCCGAAGGCGTCGACGACGCGATGCGCGAGGCGTGGGAGGAAGAAAGATCTGCTCTCGGAGAGAGTGCGGCGGGCGTCGATCTCGTCGAGACGGGTGCGGCGGTGCTGCTCGAGACCGGAGAATTCTCTTCGAGGGAGAGATCCCCCGCGCGTTACGTTTCCGGCACGCTGTTCTTCGAGCCGGATACGCGGCGGGCGGCGGCGCGTTTCTTCGAATGGGTGAATGGGGTCGAGGCGCGGGCGGGCGAAAATGCTCGTCCAGCAGCCGTCACGCTGTGCACACCGGACTACGAAGATTTCTTAGAAGGGTATAAGGAAAAAGAGCCTCGGGTCGAACGGTTCGGCGCCGCGGGCCTGTACGAGATTGCGCGCGAGGTCGCTGGTCGGCGCGCGCAGGCCGCTGACCAGCTCTCGCCCCATTTACCTTCCAAGAAAATACGAGCATACGTAACGCGGGACGTGACAGGTGCGGTTGCTGCCGTGGCTCTGGAGTCCTGGTTCTAGCGGTTTCTCTTTTCCGAAAGCAGCTCGTCGGGTTGGGGCACGGTGGGAATCGGCTCTTTCGGCAGGGGAGCGCCGTCGCCCGCGGCGCAGGCCTCGCGCCACCGCTCGACGGCGGCGCGCAGCGGAGCGAGGCCGGGGTCTCGAAGGAGAGCGTCGTCGAGAAGCACGCGCGCCCGCGCGCGGTTTCCACGTCGAGCCTCCAGTTCGCCGAGCTTCGCCGTCGCCTCGGCGAAGTCCGGCGCCCGCTCGTGCGCGCGCTCGGCTTCCCTGAGCGCCGCGAAAAGCCAGTCGTGCGCGCGCATCCGCTCGAACCGGCGCACGAGACCGAGCGCTTCGCGGGCCTCCAGATAGCGGCCGTAGCCCTCGGCCGAGAGCCATGCGTCCGCCGGAAACGGGGCGATCCGGGGCGGCGGTCCGCCGGGGCTCGCGAGAATGGCTTCGAGGTCGACCGGAAGGTACGGCCCGAGCGTGTGAGGCGAGGCGGCTACCCAGGCGCGTCGGTGCGTGAGGTCGAGGACGACCGAATGCGTCGCGATCGAGGCGTCGATGGCGTTGCGATTCCCGGGACCGAGCTCCCGTCCGTCCGCGCCCCGTCGGTCGCGCAGGATGGCGATCGCCGACGGCACGTCGAGAGAGCCGCGGCTCTCTTGCAGCAGGACGTCGAGACGGGCGCGCCTCTTGCGCGACGTCGATTCCGGCGGCAGGGCGCGAGCGCCACGGCGCACTCTCGGGTCTTCGGCCTCGTTCGTGGCTCCCAGGAACGCGCCTGCCGCGCCCGTGCCCGCGCGCACCGCGAAGGCGGACGGGCTCTTCTCGACGACCGCGAAGCGCCCGCTCTTCGCGTCCCCGAGAAGGATGAGGTCGGAGACGAAGACCTTCGCGGAAGAGAGGCGCGCCACCGCGCCCTCGAACGTGCTCTCTTTCGCGAGGACTTCCGCGAGGAGGAGCGTCATCGGCGTTCCCGAGGCCGCCGTCTCGCCGCCCGCGATCGCCTGTATCGCGACGCCGATTCCCTCGCGGTTGAAGCCGGAAACGACGCCGAGCATCCCGGAGAATCCGACGGAAAGATACGGAATCCCTTCCGCGGGCGCGACGACCGAGACGAGCTTCTGCCGGTCGAAGATGTCCCCGCCCTCGAAATCGAAGTTCCGCGCGAGGAGGAGCGAGCCGTCGGCGCTCCTCGCTAGGAAGCCGGTGCAGGCCGCCGCGAGCGCGGGCGCGTCCACGAAGCGCTGCGAGACGTCGTGCAGCGCGTGCATGTCCAGCATCCGGCGATAGGCGTTCCAGCCGGAGGGCGGGGGCACGGGCTCGTAGCCGTCCGCCATTCCCGCGATCGCGACGAGGAGATCGTCCGGAATCTCGTCGGGGAGTCCGCGGAGGCGGAAGGCCGAGAGCTGCCGGATGAGCGACCTCTTGAGGCCGCCGGGGATGAGGACCGTGAAGAGCTCCTCGAGGTGTGTCTCCTGAGAGCGAATCCACGGGCGGGTGAGGCGGCCGAAAGCATATCCGAGGTCGTAGGGCGCGCCGGCGAAGCGCCCGACGAGGATCCCGGACTCTTCCGCGAGCCACGACGTTCCGAGCCGTTGCACCCCGCCGAGAACCTCCGGAGCGACGTCTTTGGCGGCGGCCCGAGGCGCGGTGTCGGGCCGCCGCGGCGCGCACGCGAGGAGGCACGAGAGGAGGCAAGAGACGAGGAGGACCGCGACGACGGGAACGGCGGCCGCGCGTTTCACGTGGCCGCTTCCCAGAAACGCGTGAAGAGGTACCACTGGGAGGGGTACGCGCGGATCGTGCGCTCCATCGACGCGACGAAGAACGCGAGTGCGGCGACAACGGCCGTCTCGCCCTCCACGCCCCGCGCGTTCGGCACTCGGATCGCCTCCTCGACGATGGTCCGGTATCTGCCGTCGTCCTCCTGGAGGACGAAGACAGGGAAGATCGGGGCTCCCGAAACCTGCGCGAGGCGGAAGGGCCCCACGGGAAACGAGGCCGACTTTCCGAAGAACGGCATCCGCCGGCCGGTGCCCGAGACGTCGCGGTCGCCTTGGATCGCAACGAAGGTATTTTCCTCGAGCGCCTTGCGGACGGGCAGGAAGGCGAACGGCGACGTGTCGATGGGGAGCCCGCGCACGCCGAGCATCCGCCGCGCATCTTCGCGGTGCTTTTCGATAACGGGCGACGGGTCTGGCACGTACACGGCCGCCACTTTCAGCCCGAGCTGGGCGAGGAAGAGACCTCCGAGCTCGAAGTTGCCGACGTGCGCGGTCAGGAGGATTGCGCCCCTGCCCTCGCGCGACGCCGCGACGAGACGCTCGTCGCCGGAGCGCGAGGCGAGGAGCGACCGGGGATCCACGTCCCTGCGGCCCGAGTAGCGAAGGAGATCGATCCAGAAGCGGGAATGCCGCGACACCATCTCGCGCCCCGTCCGTTCGACCGCCCGCGCGTTCCGCGGCAGGTCGAGGACGGCCGCGACGTTGTCGAGGATGGCCTCCCGGACGGCGTCGCGCTCCCAGACCGCGCGTTCGGCCGTGGCTTCCGCGAGGCGCGCCACAAAGACGGGAGGCAGGGTCCGGGCCATCCAGCGGAAGAACGGAAACCAGAGCCCGAACGTGACATGGACGAAATTCGGGACGATCGTCGGCTTCTCGCTGGGAGGGGCGGGCGTGGCGGGCGTCACGCTCCGAGAATGCCACGTGCGGACGAATTCGCGCCGAATCGACTAGGATTGAGGGTCGCGAGGAGGTTCTCGATGATCGACACGATCCGCAAGCAGCTCGGAGAGCGCGCGTCACTCCTCGACTACAAGGCGACGGGCGTCGCGGCGTCGATGCTGCACCTCCCGGGCCCGGACTTCGTCGACCGCGTCTTCGTTCCGTCCGACCGCCCGTCGGCCGTCCTGCGCAACCTGAGCTGGATGTTCGGAACGGGCCGCCTCGCGAACACGGGTTATCTGTCGATCCTTCCCGTGGACCAGGGCATCGAGCATTCCGGCGCGGCCTCGTTTTCGCCGAACCCGGAGTACTTCGACCCCGTCAACATCGTGAAGCTCGCGCACGAGGGGGGATGCAACGCGGTCGCCTCGACGCTCGGCGTCCTCGGCGCGGTGGCGCGCGACTACGCGCACCGCATTCCCTTCATCGTGAAGCTGAACCACAACGAGCTGCTCACGTATCCCGCGATCTATGACGAGACGGTGTACGCGTCGGTGAAGCAGGCCTTCGAGATGGGAGCCGTCGGAGTGGGCGCCACGATCTATTTCGGCACGGAGAATTCGCGGCGTCAGATCACGGAGATCTCGCAGGCGTTCCAGCGTGCCCACGAACTCGGAATGTTCACGGTGCTGTGGTGCTACCTGCGGAATCCGGCCTTCAAGACGAAGGACCAGGATTTTCACGTCGCGGCGGACCTCACGTCGCAGGCGAACCACATCGGCGTCACGATCGAGGCGGACATCATCAAGCAGAAGCAGCCCGAGAACGACGGCGGTTTCGCGGCGCTCCCGTTCGGGAACAAGCCGAAGGCGGAGGCGTACGCGAAGCTCGTTCCGAACCACCCGATCGAGTGGACGCGCTGGCAGGTCGTGAACTCATATATGGGGCGCGCGGGGCTCATCAATTCCGGAGGCGCGTCGGGCGGCAAGGACGACACGGGGCAGGCGGTCGCGACGGCCGTGATCAACAAACGCGCGGGCGGCATGGGCCTCATCTCCGGCCGTAAGGCGTTCCAAAGGCCCCGGGCCGAGGGCATCGAACTGCTCCATGCGATCCAGAACGTCTACCTGAGCAAGGACGTCACCGTCGCGTGAGACGCCCCGTCGTCCTCATCACGGGGGCGGGCGGCGAGATCGGCCACGGCCTCATCACGCGCCTCGCCGCCGATGGTTCGCGCCCCATCCTCACGCTCGACCTCAAGCCTCTCGATCCGGAGCTGGGCCGGCTCGTCGCCCGGGAGTTCATCGGTTCGATCCTCGACCGGACGGTCCTCGAGCGCATCCTCTCGGAGTTCGAGATCGACGTCATCTTCCATCTCGCGGCTCTTCTGTCTACACGCAGCGAGTTCACGCCCGTCACGGCGCATCAGGTGAACGTCGAGGGGACGCTCAATCTTCTCGAGTTCGCGCAGCACGAGAGGCAGTCGCACGGGCGCCCCGTCACCTTCCTGTACCCGTCCTCGATCGCCGCTTACGGCCTGCCCGACCTCGCGACGAAGACGCGTGTCCAAAGAGTCAAGGAAGACGAGTTCAACCAGCCGTCCACGATGTACGGCTGCAACAAGCTCTACGCCGAGCACCTCGGGCGCTACTACTCGTGCCACTACAAGCAGCTCTCGTCGGAAGCGGTGAGCGGGCGCGTCGACTTCCGCTGCGTGAGGTTCCCGGGACTCATCTCGGCGGTCACGGTCCCGTCCGGCGGCACGTCCGACTACGCGCCCGAGATGATCCACGCCGCCGCGGAGGGGAACGCATGCGCGTGCTTCGTCCGCGAGGACACCCGCATCCCGTTCATGGCGATGCCCGACGGCGTCGAGGCGCTTCTCCATCTCGCGGCCGCGCCGGCGGGTTCCCTGACGCGGCAGGTCTACAACGTGGGAGCCTTCGCGCCGTCGGCGGGCGAAATCCGCGGCCTCGTCGTGAAGGCGTTCCCTTCCGCGAACATCACGTTCGTGCCGGACGTCAAGCGCCAGGGCATCGTCGACACGTGGCCCGGCGACGTGGACGACACGGCCGCCCGCCGCGACTGGGGATTCGCGCCGAAGTACGGCCTCGAGGCGGCCTTCTCGGACTACCTCATTCCGACGATCCGGGAGCGCTACCTCAGGAGCTGAGTCGGCCCGCGAGAAACGTAAGCACGTGGGCGAAGTCCTTTTCGCCGAGCCCGGCGTTCCGCGCGCGCTCGTAGTCGCCCCGCGCGGCGTCGACCACCGGCGCGGCCGCCGGGCCGCCGCCGGCCTCGACCATGAGGCGGAGATCCTTCTCCATGAGCGCGAGCTGGAATGCCGCGGGCTCGCCGCCTTGGGCGAGGAAATCCATCTTGGCCTTGAGATAAGGCGAGACGGACGGGATCGAGAGGAGCCACTCCGTCGTCTCCTTTCCCGGTAGCCCGAGCTGCTTCGCGAGGCTGAGCGCCTCGCCGAAGGCGGCGATCGTGACGCCGTACATGAGGTTGTTCACGAGCTTCATGGCTGAGCCCTGACCCACGTCTCCGAAGCGCAGAGTTTCGCGGCTCACCGCGTCGAGGACGGGCCTCGCCTTCGCGAGGACGGCCGGATCGCCGCCCGCGAGGAGTTTCAACGTGCCGTCGGTCGCGGGCTTGACGCTTCCCGCGACGGGCACGTCGCAGAAGTCGGCCCCCTTTTTCCGCGCCTTTTCGGCCGCGCGCCGCGAGGCCTCCGGCGTCACGGTCGAAAAGTCCAGCCAGATCTTTTCGGGCGCGAGGCCGGCGACGAGGCCGTCCGGCCCGTCGGCGACGGCCGTGAGCGCCGTGGGATCGGAAAGCATCGTGCAGACGACGTCCGCCGCGGCCGCGGCTTCGCGCGGAGTCGCCGCGACGGAGGCGCCGAGCGCCGCGAACGCTGCGACGCGTTCGGGGTTGCGGTTCCACACGGTGAGGGGGAAGCCGGCCGCGAGAATGCGGCGGGCCATGGGAGCGCCCATCGCGCCGAGTCCGAGAAAAGCCACGCGTGTCATGCGCGCATCTTAAGATCTCCGCCCATGGAGCGCCGAGAGCTTTCCGCCGCCGAGCTTGCCGCGCTCGCCGCGATCGTGGGGGAGCGGCATCTCCTGATCGCGAAGGACGACCTCGAGCCGTACGCGCACGACTGGACGGAGGACTTCATCCACTATCCGGCGGCGGCGGCGAAGCCGAGGACGACCCTCGAGGTCTCGCGGCTGCTTGCCTATTGCAACGAGCGTCGGATCCCCGTGACGCCGCAAGGAGGACGCACCTGCCTGACGGGCGGCGCGCTTCCCCTCGCCGGCGGCCTCGCGCTGTCCCTCGAGCGCATGAACGCCATCCTCGAGATCGACACGGACAATTTCGTGGCGGTGGCCGAGGCGGGCGTCGTCACGCAGACGCTGCACGAAGCCGTCGAGGCGAAGGGTCTCTACTATCCCCCCGATCCGGCGTCCCGCGGTTCCTGCATGATCGGCGGCAACATCGCCGAGAACGCCGGCGGACCGCATGCCGCGAAGTACGGCGTCACGGGCCGGTGGGTCATGGGCCTCGAGGTCGTGTTCGCGGACGGAGGCGTCGCGGTGACGGGCGGCAAGACGCGCAAGGACGTCGCGGGCTACGACCTTACGTCGCTCATCCTCGGGAGCGAGGGCACGCTCGGCGTCGTGACGAAGGCGTGGCTGCGCCTCATCCCGAAGCCTCCCTACTGGGCCACGCTCGTCGCGCCCTTTCCAACGCTCGAAGATGCGGCCCGCTGCGTGCTCGAGCTGCACCGGCGCGGCCTCGTGCTGTCGGCCTGCGAGTTCGTCGACAAGCCGTCCGTCGACCTCTCCTCGAAAAAGAGGGGCGTCGGAGTGCCCTTTCCCGAGGCGGAGGCGCGTCTCCTGCTGGAATTCGACGGCCCGTCCGAAGAGGAAGTCGAGCGCGACGTGACGCTCGCGGGCGAGATCGCCCTCGAATGCGCCGCGTTGGACGTCGTCCTCGCGACGGACGAGGCGAAGCGGCGCGCGCTCTGGGACGTGCGCCGGGGCATCGCGGAGGCTGTCCACGAGATGGGCGTCTCGGCCGAGCTCGACCTCGCCGTGCCGCGCACCCAGCTCGTGCCGCTCGTCACGGCGATCCGCCGCGTCTCGGGCGCGGCGGGCCTGAGGTCCGTCGCGTTCGGGCACGCGGCCGACGGCAACCTGCACGTCCACCTCTTTCGCGAGGGGAAGGGCCCGATCGAGCGCGCCCTCTTCGGGAAAACGGCGACGGAGATCTACGCCGAGACGGTCCGCCTCGGCGGCACGGTGACGGGGGAGCACGGCGTCGGGATCACGTCGAAAGACGTGCTCCACCTCTCCCGTCCGCCGGCATTTCTCGCCGCCATGCGCGCGATCAAGCGCGCCCTCGACCCGAACGGAATTCTGAATCCCGGCAAGATGCTGCCGGACTGAGCGGGGCGGCATAGACGCGACGCCGCGGCACCGCGGAGCCGCGCCAGGCCTCCGGTAGACTCGCGGCGATGCCCGTCTCCGATTTCGAGGCCGTGATCGGGCTCGAGGTGCACTGCCAGCTCCGGACGAAGAGCAAGGCGTTCTGCGCGTGCCCCGTCGTATTCGGCGCGCCGCCGAACACCGCGGTGTGCCCCGTCTGCCTCGGGTATCCGGGCGTCCTCCCGGTCGCGAACCGGGAGATGGTGTCTCTCGCGATGCGCGTCGCGCTCGCGACGGGCTGCACGATCGAGGAAACGTCGGTGTTCGCGCGGAAGAACTACTTCTACCCGGACCTGCCGAAGGGCTACCAGATCTCGCAGTACGAACGGCCGCTCGCGACGCACGGCACGCTCGCGGTCCGCGCGAACGGCTCCGTGAAGAACGTGCGGCTGAACCGAATCCATCTCGAGGAGGACGCGGGCAAGTCGATGCACGAGTTCCCGTGGGAGGACGTGCCGACGGGCTCCTCGCTCGTGGACCTGAATCGCTCCGGCACGCCGCTCATCGAGATCGTGACCGAGCCAGACCTCTCGTCGGCGGACGAAGCGCACGAGACCCTCGTCCAGCTGCGCCGGCTCGTGCGCTGGGTGGACGCCTCGGACGGCAACATGGAGGAGGGCTCGCTCCGCTGCGACGCGAACGTCTCGGTCCGGCCGAAGGGCGCGGCGGCGCTCGGGACGAAGGTGGAGATCAAGAACCTCAACTCCTTCGCGCACGTGAAGAAGGCCATTGAGCACGAGATCGAGCGGCAGGTGGCGTCGCTCGAGGCGGGGACGGCGCTTCGGCAGGAGACGCGCCTTTTCGAGCCCGCGACCGGCTCGACGAAGACGATGCGGAGCAAGGAAGAGGCGATGGACTATCGCTACTTCCCCGACCCGGATCTCGGCGTGCTCGTCGTCGATGGCGCGTGGAAGCGGGACGTCGCCGCCGCGATGCCGGAGCTTCCGGAGGCGCGCGCGGGGCGGCTTCAGGCCGCATACGGCCTTCCGGCGGCCGACGCCGAGCTCGTGTGCCTGTCGCGGCCGCTCGCGGACTTCTATGAGGCCGCCGTGGCGTCGCATCCAAAGAACCCGAAGGCGATCGCGAACTGGGTCCTCTCCGAGCTCCTCGCGAGGATGTCCGACGCCGACCGCCACGCGGGGCGCCTGCCCGTCGCCCCGGAGACGCTCGCGGCGCTCGTCGCGCGCATCGACGACGGCTCGATCTCCGGGAAGATGGCGAAGGAGCTGCTTGCCGACCTCATCGCGACGGGCCGGCCGGTCGACGAGCTCGTGAGGGAGAAAGGGCTCGTCCAGATCAGCGACGAGGGCCCGATCCGGGACGCGGTGGAAAGGGTCGTCAGAGACCATCCGGAGCAGGTCGCCACGTACCGTGGCGGCAAGGCGGCGACCTTCGGGTGGTTCGTCGGACAGGTGATGAAGGCGCTCCAGGGAAAGGGCAACCCGGGCGTCGTGAACCGGCTCCTCAGGGACGCCCTCGACAAGGACTGAATCCTGATCGAGTTCTATCGCGTCGCCAAGGAATACCAGGGCCGAAGGGTCCTGCGTGACGTGACGTTCAAGGCGAAGAGGGGCGAGTTTCTCTTTGTGACGGGGCCGTCGGGCGCGGGAAAGTCGACGCTCCTGAGGCTCATCTTCCATGCCGAGGAGCCCACAGAGGGCCAGATCATCGTGAACGGGATGAACGTGAGCGGCATGCCCGCCTCGCGCATTCCGACCCTCCGCCGCTCGATGGGGATCGTCTTCCAGGACTACAAGCTCCTGCCGGCGCGAACCGTGCTCGAGAACGTCACATACGTGCAGAAGTTCCTCGGCGTGCCCGCGGCCGAGCGCCGACGAAGGGCCTATCACACGCTGCGCCTCGTCGAGCTCCATCACCGCCTGTCCGCGCTTCCCGAGGAGCTCTCGGGCGGCGAGCAGCAGCGCGTGGCATTGGCGCGCGCCCTCGTGGGCGAGCCCGCGCTCCTCGTCGCGGACGAGCCCACGGGAAACCTCGATCACCGCCTCGCGAGCGAGGTCATGAAGCTGCTGCAGGACGTGAGCGTGCGCGGGACGACGGTCCTCGTCGCGACGCACGACCTGGACCTCATTCGGGCCGCGGGGCGCCGCTGCGTGACGCTCGACCGCGGGCGCGTCGTGGAAGGTCTCGTCGAGGCCGCACTTCCGCCCCAGGCCGCCACGAAGCGGGGCGAGGAGGCGCCGTGAATCGCCCGGCGGCGCTCGCCGCGCTCGTCTCGGAGGCGTTCGAAGGGCTTTTCCGCGCGAGGCGCATGACGAGCCTCTCCGTGGCCCTCATCGCGATTTCGATCGGGCTCGTGGGCGCGTTCTTCCTCGTGGCCGAGAACCTCAGGAGCGTCGTCGAGACGGTGCGCGACGAATCCACCGTCACGGTTTTCCTCAAGTCTTCGGCGACGGAGGCCGACCGCGCCGATCTCGAACGCCTGGTCCAGGCGACCCGCCTCGTCACGAAGCTTCGCCGCGTCTCGCCGGACGACGCGCGCGCGCGCTTTTCGACGTGGTGGAAGTCCCTCGGGCCGGCGGCCCGGTCGCTTTCGGGAAACCCGTTTCCGGCCTCGATCGAGATGGAGCTCGACCCCGCAGTGGTGGCGTCCGAGGCGCTTCCGCCCTTCCTCAGGCTGCTCGCCGCGCACCCGGCCACCGAGGAAGTGCAGTTCGACGTCGAATGGATCCGGCGCCTCCGCGGCGCGGTCGCCCTCGCGCGGCTGACGGGACTCGTCCTCGCGGTCCTCCTCACGCTCGGGGCGGCGTTCACGATCGCGAACGTCGTGCGGCTCACGATCCTGCTCCACCGGGACGAGATCGAGATCCTGCGGCTCGTCGGCGCGCCCGAGGTCCTCATCCGCGGCCCGTTCCTCCTCGGCGGCCTCGTGCAAGGGTTGCTGGGCGCCCTCGTCGCGCTCGCGGTCCTGTGGATAGTCACGCGCGCGATCCTCGCGTGGATCGCCGCGACGAAGAACGCGCTCCTCGGCGTCTTCGCGGTGCGCTTCCTGCCCGCATCCACGTGCCTGATGCTCGTCGCGTTCGGCCTCGCGGCCGGACTTCTCGGGGGCTTACTCGCTGTGCGGCGCCGAAACCTCGCGGGCTGAGGTTCGATTCCTTCGGGGGGCGGCTTCAGGCCCCGCGATGGCCGGCGAGGAGTGCCTCGGGCTCCTCCGGCGGCGCGGGATCGGGCGTCCTTTCGCCGAGGAGCGCGGCCCACGGTGCGAAGCGCTCGAAGCGCTCGGTGACGACCTTGATCGTCGCGGTGAGCGGGACCGCGAGGATCGCGCCCGGGACGCCCCACAGGATGCCCCAGAAGAGGAACGCGAAGAGGACCGCGAGCGGGTGGAGCCGAACGCGGCTGCCCACGATGAACGGCGTCAGGACGTTTCCTTCGAGGAACTGCACCACCGAATAGAAGACGAGGACCTTCACGGGCAGCGTCGCGTCGTTCGAGGCGAGGAGCGCGATGGCAAACGCGGGCACCGTCGAGAAGATGACGCCGACGTAGGGCACGAGCACGCACACGCCCGCGAGGGGGCCGAGGACGTAGCCGTACGGCACCCTGAGCACGAGGAGGCCAGCGGTCGTGATGCACGCCGTGATGAGGACGACGAAGAGCTCGCCGAGGACGTATCCGGAGAGAACGCGCGCGACCCCGACGGCGAAGTCCTGGGCGGCGCGGCCGCCCTTGACGCGCAGGATCTTCACGACGGCCCCGCCGTACTTCTCGCGGTCCTTGAGCATGAAGAAAGAGAGCATCGGGACCGCGGCCGTGTAGAGAAGGAGCGAGACCAGCGTCTTGACCTGGACGGCGACCTTCGAAAGCGCGTCGAACGCGTCCGACTCGAGCCGCACGGAGCGCGTGCTGCGATCGACCTCGGGCAGCAGGAGGCGCGTGCGCTCTTCGAGCTGCGCGAACACGCCCTGCGCCTTCGCCGTGAAGATCCGGATGCGCGTCTCGTACGTCGGGAGGTCCCGTGTGAAGGCCTCGATCTGCGACATCGCGTTGACGACGAAGAACACGAGGAGGGCCGAGAGAAACAGGATCACGGAGAGCACGGCCAGGGAGCGCGGGAAGCGCAGCCGCTCGAGGAGCGTGACGAACGGCTGGAGCGCGAACGACAGGAAGAGGGCGAAAAAGAACATGACGAACAGGACTTTTCCCGCCCAGAGAAGTCCGACGACGGCGGCGGTCGCGAGCACGACGAGCGCCCGCGAGCGGAACACGCCGCTTCCGGCGGGATTCGTCCCCGTCGAGAAGGTTCCGGTGGAGAAGAGTCCCGGGTTCGAATCCACGGCGGCGTCAGTCTAACGCCGCCGTGGGCGGACATAGGAATCAGGGGAACGTGACGGTCACGACGGCGCGGCGGTTGCGCGTCGCGTCGGTCGAGTCGGCGTCTCCCTTTACCTCGGTCGCGATGCGCGAGCCGTCGATGCCGTGACGTTTCATGAGGTAGTCGCGGACCGCCTCGGCGCGGGCCCTCGCGAGCGCCGCGTGATCGCCGCCCTTTTCCTTCGCGTCGGTGGACGCCGAAACCGTGCACGTGGCGGCCAGGTTGTTCTTGAGGCGCAGGGCGACGCCGTCGAGGATGGCCTTCGCGATGTTCGTGAGGCGGCTCTTGGCGGCGTCGTAGAGGATCTCGTCCGTCGTCGAGGTGGAAGGCCGCGCGGCAGGGGCGGTGACGATCGCCGGCTCGGCGGCCATCACGGGGGCGAGAACGGGCTCGGTCGCGGGCGGCGGCTCGGCCTCCCGGGGCAACGCGGCGCGCGGCCGTTCCCTGACGGCAGGCGGAGGCAGGTACGCGACCTGCACGAGGCCGCCGATGCTCGAGGGGCTGTTGCCGTATTTTGCCCAGCGGTCGATGTTCACGCGCACGGCCCCGGAGGCCGTGAACCCCGAGTTGCCGAACGCGAACCGGCCTCCGAGCGTGACCTCGGAGAAGTCCGGCGGCTGCGTGTCGCCGCCGTCGTAGTGGACCCGATTGATCTCGCCGATCGCCTTGAAGACGTTCGGAATCACTGGCACCGCGACGGCGACGGCCGACGTCCACGTGTTCGAGATGTCGTAGCCCGTGTCCCCGACGTTGGGGAACGCCGTGGGCGTGCCGAGTTTCCCGTTGAGCTGATAGGCCGTCTGGAAAGTGACCCATCCGACGTTGAACGAGAGGCCGAGGTCGTAGTCCGCGCGATAGGTGCCGAGCGCGTTGACGTCGTTCTTGGACTGGGTCGGCAACGCGATGCCGCCGAAGAGGACGACGAGCACCGGGTCCTGCGTGTTGAGGAGGATCTTCGTGCCGAGACGGACCTTGTCCATCTCGGAATGCGTGAAGCTGCCATAGCGGTAATGGCCGTTCACGAGGCCCTGCCAGTTGTAGTCGGACGCGCTGTACCGGTTGGAGCCCGTGCTCAGGGAGGCCTCCCATCGGGGGAGGAGGCCGTACGCGACGGACATCCCGATCCGCTGCACGTCGTAGCGGAGGGGATCGTCCGAAAGCGTGGCCGCGTAGGGAACGGACGCCGCCGTCCGGTTCCACAGTCCCCAGGACAGCCCGAGAGAAAAGCGACCCTGCGGCAGCATGTCGGCGTTCGTCACTTCAAAGAGCCCCGTCTCGCCCGAGACTGAGGGAGCTATCTGCGCGGCCAGGGGAGTCGCGAAGGGAGTCGCGAGGACCAGGCACGCGATCGCGCCGAGGAGGAGTCGGGTCCGCATCCGTCGCATCGAATCTCCTTTGGTCCGCCCGGCCGCGGGGGCCTCATACCGGCCTGTGCGGGGAAGTGCCTCGAGTCGTTGTGCAAAAAAGGCAGAAATCGCTGTCAGATTCTAGCGCGTCTCCCACACGGAGGCAAACGATGTCAAGGAGTTACGTCAGAGGAGGGGGTTCATCTTCTCGCGGAAACCGCGCGCGGCCGCCGGGCCCCGGAGCTTCTCGATGGCCTCCTCGAGCGTCCGGATCAGGTCGCGCACGACGTCGAGTCCGCGGCCCCGGTCGAGCTCCTGGAGCGCCGACCAGTAGGGACGGTCGATCGTGGTGTCTCCGGGCGCGGCCGCCGCCGCTTCAGCCTCCTGCTTCACCTTCGTGCAGAGGATCTGGAGGCTGCGCTTCTCGTCGCCTTTCGAGAGGGCCTGGAAGGCTCCGCTGTGAGTCGAGACGTTCGGGATGGACTGGCCGGTGAGCGGCGGGATCGCCGGCGCGGAGACCGGCGCCCGCGGTTCCGGAGCGGTTCGAGAGGTCCCGCGCGGTTTGCCGATCTCGACGAGCTCGGCGGTCACGAGGCCGTAGAGCGTCTTGGCGATGTCGAACGCGGAGGCCTTCAGGGCCCGCGCGATCTCCTCGATCGAGCGCTGGCCATCGGCCTTCGTGACGACTCTCCACTCGACGGGCGTCAGCGTGACCGGTCCGTTCGCGCCTTCGCGGGACACGAGCACGGGAATCGAGTCCGTCCCGGGGATCTTCCGCGAGAGGATCTTCCATTCGTCGCTCCGGCGGGCCGCCTCGAGGAGCAGATTCGTGTTCGAGCGGCCGATCGTGCGGGCCTCGCTCTCGACGCCGGGCGAGAACTGGAACGTGCCCTGGTTCCACAGCGCGAGCGCGTAGATCGCGTCCTCGCCTTCGACCTCGCCGAGCTTTGCGTGGGTGATGTGCCCGTTCTGCAGATAGACGTAGCCCTTCTCGGAGGCGCGCGTCATCGAGAACATGCCCGTCTTGCCGGAGACGGCCACGAGCTGGACGATATCGGAGAGCGGAAGCTCGTTGAGGGAGCCTTGAAACGACATCAGTACGCCTTCACGATAGCAGCCTGCGCGGGGTCGGCTCAACCGGCCGTCTAGCCGGCCGGGCGCCGCCTCACAAGAGCGCGCGGAGACGTCCGCGCGCCGGGAGCCGCCGCGAAGCGCGCGCCGCGCCGGGCGGCGACGAACCCATGCGTCAGGGCGGCGGCCGCCGCGTCGGCGGCATCGAGGGCGAGCCGGCGTCCGAGGAGGGCGGTGACCATGCGGCGCACCTGCTCCTTCTCGGCGCCTCCCGAGCCCGCCACGGCGCGCTTGATCTCCGCGGGCGTCACCTCGGCGGTGGGAATGCCCGCCTGGGCAAGCGCGAGAAGGAGGACCCCGCGCGCCTCCCCGAGGGAGATGAGGCTCTGGGGATTCACGCCGGAAAAGACGCGCTCCACGGCCGCGGCGTCGGGCCGTTCGGCCGCGATCACCCGGCCCAAAGCGGCGTGAAGGAAGGCGAGGCGCTCCGCGAAGCTCCCCGTGAGGGGAGGGCGCAGGACGCCGGCGCCTACGAGGACGGGCGCCCCCGCGAAGTCCACGACGGCCCAGCCGGCGGCGCGGCTTCCGGGATCGACCCCGAGGATTTTCATCGGAGAGCCGCTATCACTCCTCCGTCAGGTACTTGTCGTCGATGTCGCCGTTCGACCAGACCTTCTGGACGTCGTCGTTGTCTTCGACCATGTCGAGGAGCTTCAGGAGCGCGGGGCCCTTGTCGGCGACGTCGATCGTGTTCTGCGGAACCATCTGGATCTCCGCCGTCTGGATCGCGATGTTCTTCGCCTCGACCGCGGACTTCACCGCGTCGAACGAGGCCGGGTCGGTGTAGACCTCGAAGATGTCCGCGTCGTCCGTCTTGAAGTCCTCGGCGCCCGACTCGAGCGCGAGCTCCATGAGCGTGTCTTCCTTCGCGGCGCTCTTCTCGACGGCTATGTAGCCCTTCTTCGAGAACTGGAACGCGACGGCGCCCGCGGCGGCGAGGTTGCCGCCGTATTTCGTGAGCAGGTGGCGGATTTCGGCCGTCGTGCGGTTCTTGTTGTCCGTCATCGCCTCGATGAGGATCGCGGCACCACCCGGCCCGTAGCCCTCGTACACAACCTCCTCGTAGGTCACGCCCTCGAGCTCGCCGGTGCCGCGCTTGATCGCCCTGTCGATGTTGTCCGAGGGCATCGAGGCCTTCTTCGCGGCGAGGACCGCCGAGCGCAGGCGCGGATTCGACTCGATGACGCTTCCGCCCACCTTGGCGGACATCGTGATTTCCTTGATCAGCTTCGTGAAGAGGTTTCCGCGCTTGGCGTCGGCGGCGCCCTTCTTGTGCTTGATCGTGCTCCACTTACTGTGACCGGACATGACTCACCTCAGGCGTTTTCGGGGGGCGCGCAGTCTAGCAGGGATGCGCCTCGAGGGGCATCCCTGCCGCGCCGGAGACGAGGCGCGCCTGAAGGCGGCGGCCGGGGAGGCGGCCTTCCAATGGCAGCTCGAGCGAGACCTCGAGGTAGTGGTCCGTCAGGCCGCGGTTTCCGCAGAGCGTGACGATCTCGGCCGTCGTGCCGGCCGCGCGGGCCGCGAACGCGCGGGCCTTCGCGGCGCCGAGGCGCCGCAACGCGCGCGTGCGCTCCGTCAGGACGCCCGAAGCCAGAGGATTCTCCCGATGCCAGGCTGCGGCGTCGGTGCCCCCGCGCGGCGAGAACGGGAAGACGTGGAGCGATGCGAACGGCAGATCCTCGACGAAGCGACACGTCTCGTCGAAGTCGGCGTCGGTTTCGCCGGGGAATCCCGCGATCAGGTCGGTCGCGAGGTGGAGGCGCGGATTCGCGCGCGCCGCGCGCTCGGCGAGCGCGCGGTAACGCGCCGGCACGATGCCGCGCCGCATCCGCTTGAGGACGGAGAACGATCCCGACTGAAGCGGCAGATGGAGGTGCGGAACGACCACCCGCGAAGCGGCGACGAGGTCGACGAGGTCGTCGCCGGCCTCCATGGGCTCGAGCGACGAGAGCCGGACGCGGCAGGCCGGCGGATCGGCCTCCAGTCGCGTGAGGAGATCGACGAGGCGTGTCCCGCGGTCGTGGCCGAACGCGGCGAGGTGGACGCCCGCGAGGACGACCTCGGGGACGCCGCCGTCCCCGAGGCGACGAATCGCGTCGGTGACGTCCTCGATCCGGGCGCTGCGCTCTTTCCCGCGCAGCGAGGGCACGACGCAAAACGCGCATCGGCGTTCGCAGCCGTCCTGGATCTTCAGAAAGGCACGGGTCCTCTCGGGGTCTAAGAGCGCCTCGAGTGGCCGGCCCGCCGCGGGCATCGCGAAGAGCGCGGCCTTGGCCGCGTCCGCCGTGGTCACGATCCGCCCGGGCAGGAGTTCGGCCGCGTGCGCGTCGAGAATCTCGGAGAGCGCATCGCGCGCGGCCAGTGAGACGACGAGATCGACCTCCGGCATCCGGGCCAGGGATCCGCCCGCCCGCTCGGCGAGGCAACCGGAGACGACGAGGGTCGCGCGGGGGTTCGCGCGCCGGAGGCGACGCACGAGGCGCCGGCCGTCGCGCTCGGCGCGATCCGTCACCGCGCAGCCGTGCACGAGGAGGACGTCCGCGTCGCCGGGCCCCGCGGGGGCCGCCCCTCCTCCCGCGACCGAATCCGCGAGCGCCGCCGCGTCGATCCGGCTGACTTTGCAGCCGAGGGCCGCGCTGAAGATGCGCCGCGCCGAAAAGCGCGCGGTCTCGTTCGTTGACACGGCGGTCACCCCGTCGATAATAGATTCTTCCGGAAGGAGTTGTGCACGCGGCGGTGGCGGTTGCCCCCGTCCTCAATCTCGGCATGAAATTTCTGCTGATCGAATACGAGCCGAGCTATCTCGAGCAAATCCGCCAGTACCTGGCGGGTCAGTCGCAGACGGTCGAGCTCGTCATGGCGCGCGACGGCGAGGAAGGCCTCGAGCTCTACCGCAAGTCGCGTCCCGACCTCGTGCTCATTTCCTCCATTCTCCCGAAGCTCCGGACGCCCGACGTGATCAAGGGCATGCAGGCGATGGGCCCGACGCCGCCCGTGCTCCTCATGATGTCGGGCTACAAGGGCCGCAACAAGCGCGCCGACGCGCAGCGCGTGGGCGCGACGAGCATCCTCGAGAAACCGTTCTCCCAGGACGTCTTCCAGGCGGAGGTCGCGATGGCGCTGGGACTCAGGCCCGCGATCGAGATGCCGTCGTCTTTGGGGCCGCCGTCCGATTTCGGCGCGCCGCTCCTCTCCGCCGACGACATCTTCTCGGGCGTCCTGACGGAGCTCGACGACGAGCCGCCGGCTCGTCCGATCTCGCGCGAGATGCCGGTGCCGGTCCCTTCTGTCGAGAAGCTGCTCAGAGACACGCTCTCGGGACTCATGCCGCCGAAGAAGACGCCGAGCGGAGTATCGGCCCCGTTTCCCGCGGCCGAAGTGCCGGGCGAGAGGCTCGACCGGCCCGTCGAGCGAACCGCGCGCGTGAACGTCGCCGAGGTGATGGCGAGCCTCAGCGCGCGGCCGCAGCCCGCGCCGCGCGCGGCCGAGCCCGCGTCCCGGGGCGCATCTTCAACCTCCTCCGTCGACAAACTCCTCCACGACACGCTCTCGGGAATCCTGCCGCCCCCGAAGACGATTGAGCCCGCGCCCCCGGCGCGCCCGCGAGAGCCACGAGAGCCAAAAGAAGTCGCGCGCGAAGTCTCCGGGGAGACCGTGCGCATGAAGGCGTCGCCTCTTCCCCCCTCCGTCCCGCCGGCGTCCCCCCCGATGCCCCGGCCCGTCGACGCGACGCATCCGGTGCCGGCCGCGCGGCCGGCTTCGTCTCCGGGCGCGTTCGGGCGCTACCAGCTCTTGCAGAAGATCGGCGCGGGCGGCATGGCCGAGGTCTTCAAGGCGCGCATGAGCGGCGAACAGGGCTTCGAGAAGATCGTCGCGATCAAGCGCATCGTGCCGCACATGGCGACGAATGCCGAGTTCGTCACGATGTTCGTGGACGAGGCGAAGCTCGCGGCTCAGCTCAACCACAACAACATCACCCACATTTACGACCTCGGCAAGGTCGACGCCTGGCACTACATCGCCATGGAGTACGTCGAGGGCAAGGACCTGCGCACGCTCCTGAAGCTCGCGAAGGAAAGAGGCTTTCCGCTGCCCGCCGAGCTCGCCCTTTTCATCGCGTCGAAAATCGCGAACGCGCTCGACTACGCGCACCGCCGCCCGGCGCCGGACGGCAGCGAGCTGAATCTCGTGCACCGCGACGTCTCGCCGCAGAACATCCTCATCAGCGACGAGGGCGACATCAAGCTCTGCGACTTCGGCATCGCGAAGGCCGCGAGCAAGGTGTCGACGACGATATCGGGCGCGCTCAAGGGAAAGCTGCAGTACATGTCGCCCGAGCAGGCCTGGGGCAAGAGGCTCGACCGGCGGAGCGACATCTTCTCCCTCGGTTCGGTGCTCTACGAGATGCTGACGGGGGCGCCCCTCTTCGAGGGTGACACGGACATGTCCGTTCTCGAGAGCGTGCGTGAAGGCGAGGTCGCGATGCCTTCGTCCCGCGGCGCCGAGGTGCCGAAGCGCGTGGACCAGATCGTCCTCAAGGCGCTCGCGAAGAATCCGCAGGAGCGCTACCAGAACGCGTCCGAGTTCGAGAAGGACCTCCACGCGGTGCTGTACACGTTTCAGCCGTCGCCCGGGCCCGCGGATCTCGCGATCTACATGCACCGGCTGCGGGAGGCGCCGCAGGCGTCCGACGACGAGATCGACGCCGCCTTCGACAAGGCCCGCGACATGCCGGGGCCGGTCGGCCCGGTCCCCGCACCCGGGGTTCCCCCGAAGAAGGGGAAGGGGCTCGTGATCGCGAAAGCGCAGGCGGGCGAGTTCGCGCGGCCCTCGATTCCCGCGCATGAGCCGCGTCCGGAGCCTACCCCGCGCCGCGCGGTAGGGGAGAGCGCGGCCGCGCTGCCGGCGGCGGGCGAATCCCGGAAGAGCCGCACCGGCCTCGTGGCCGGCATCGGACTCGCCGCCGTGGTGCTCGTGGCCGGCGGCCTTTTCGTCATGAAGGGGCGCTGGTCGGGCGCCAGGCCGCCCGTGACGGCGGGCGTGCCGAAGACGGACCTCGCGGCGGTGGGCGCGGCGTCCGCGGTTCCCGAGGCGTCCGCGCAGCTTTCGGCTTCCGCGCCGGCGCTGCCCGGGCCCGCGAAGGTCGTCGACCCCCGGGCGGTCGAGGCCGAGGCGCGCCGTCTCGGGGCAGAGCGCGAGAAGGCGCTGCGCGAGGCGGCGAAGCAGTCCGGGACCGCGGGGAAGCCAGCGACGGCGTCCGTGCCGCCGGCGGCCGGCGTCGGGCTCGCGCCCATGAAAGCCGCGGAACCCTCGCGTCCCTCCGATGTCCCCGCCGCCGCCCTGAAAGGCCCCGAGTCCGCCTCGACGGCCGTTCCGGTCTCCCGCGCCCCCGAACCAAAGCCCGCCGAAACCGTGGCCGAGGTGCCGAAATCCGCGGCGCCTCCTCCGGTCGAAGTCTCGGTGCCCGCCAAGGCGTCCGTGATCCCCGCCGCGTCGAGCGCGCCGGTGAAGGAAGGGGACCTCGTGGGTCCCGGCGAGGGCGTCGTCGAGCCCCGCCTCGTGCGCCTCGGAAACATGAACAACCTTCCCGTTCAGGCGCGGCAGGTCAAGCGTGGGGCCGACGGTTCGATCGGGACGCCGTTCCTCATGGCGCTCATCGACGAGCGCGGCGCCGTTCAGGAGGTCCGTGTCCTCAGGCCGTCGAGCTACAAGTTCGTCGACGAAGCCGCGGTGCGCTCGCTGAAGGGTGCGACAATCCAACCGGCGACGAAGGATGGTGTGAAGGTGAAGATGTGGAAGACCTTCCCCATCACCGTGAAGCCCTGATCCCGACGAGAGGGATTTTCGAGGAGAACCCATGAATCTTTCCGACGAGCAGAGAAAGTTCTACGAGAACACCCTGAAGGTGACGAAGGCCGAGGTCGAGCAGCTCGAAGGCGACATCCAGGCCGAGCTCGCGAAGGTCAAGGAACGTCTCGCGGACCTGCAGAACGCGCAGAAGGCGGCGCGCCAGATGTACGGGGCGGCGTGCCTTCGGCTGGGAATTCCGAACGACCTCGAGGAAGCCGAGGAACCCTGAGCGGACGTCTCGGACTTCTCTCTCTCGGTCTCGCTCTTCTCGCCTCTCCGGTTCCGATTCGTCTCCCGGCACCGCCCCGGCGCATCGTCGCGCTCGCTCCGTCCGCGACCGAAATCCTGTTCGCGCTCGGCGCCGGGCCGCGGGTCGTCGGCGTTCCTGATTTCGCCGTCGACCTTCCCGAAGCGGCGGGAAAGACGCGCGTCGGAGGTTTCGTCCCGGATCTCGAGCGCGTCGTGTCCCTCGCGCCCGATCTCGTCGTCGTCTCGAAGGACGGCACGGATCGCGCGGCTTTCGAGAAGCTCGAGGCCTTGGGGCTTCCGGTCGTCGTCACGGCCGGCACAACGCTCGACGGCGTCCTCGAGGACGTCATCCGGGTGGGGCACGCGCTTGGCGACGACGAGCGCGCAGCGGACCTCGTGGCCGCCCTCACGAGGCGCATCGCGGCGGCAGAGGCCCTCGGCCGCGCGCGCCCGCACCGGCGGGCGGTCGCTCTCATCTGGCCCGACCCTCCGGTCGTCGCCGGAGCCGGCACGTTCGTGGGGGACGTTCTCTCGCGCGCCGGTTTCTCGAACGTCGTGCCGAGATCCGCGGGCGACTGGCCCCGCGTCTCGTTCGAGACTCTCGCGTCCTGGAATCCAGACGTCGTGGTCCGTCCCGACACGCCCGAGAATGCCGGGGCCTTCGCGCGGGCGTTCGCCGACGCGCGCTGGCGCCTCGTTCCCGCGGTCAAAGAAGGCCGCGTCGTCGTCCTGCCCGGGGACCTGCTCGAGCGCCCGGGCCCTCGGCTCGTCGAGGCCTTAGAGCGCCTCGCGGCGGTACGCGTGCCGTGAATCCCCGTCGCCCGGCGTGGGCGTGGGGCGTAGTGCTCCTCGGCGCTCTTCTCGCCGCGCTTCTCGCCTCGCTGCTTCTCGGGAGCGTGTCCTTGGCGCCGGCCGACGTGCTCCGCGCCCTCGCGGGCCGGGGGGACCGAGAGACGGTCTCGATCGTGCGCGAGCTGAGACTTCCGCGCGCGCTGCTGGCCGTGCTCGTGGGCGGCGCGCTGGCCCTCTCGGGCGCCGCGCTTCAGGCTCTGCTCGGAAACCCGCTCGCCGATCCCTATCTCCTCGGCGTCTCCGGAGGCGCCGCGTGCGGAACGCTCGTCGGGTCGCTCCTCGGTCTCGGCGCGTCCGCCGGAATGCGGGCGGGAATCTTCGACGCGCTCGCGTTGCCTTTCGCGGCGTTTCTCGGCGCTCTGGCGGCCGTCCTCATCGTCGGCATCGGGGCGTCGGCGGGTGGCCGGCTGGACCGCGGTCGACTCCTCCTCTCGGGTGTCGTCGTGAACGCGCTCGCCTCGGCGATCCTGCTGTTCCTTCTCTCCTTTGGCGACCCCTCGCGCACGCAGACGTTCGTGTTCTGGATGCTTGGCTCGCTCGCGGGCGCGACGCCGGGTGCGGTCGTGGCGCTGTCCGTCTACGTGGCCCTCTCGCTGGCCCTCCTCCTGCCGCTCGCTCGCGCCTTCGACGCGCTCACACTCGGTGAGGAGACGGCCGGGACGCTCGGAATCCGCGTGGAGACGGCGAAGCGAACGGCCTACGTCGCGGCGTCGCTCCTCGCCGCCGCGGCCGTCGCGTACGCCGGCATCATCGGATTCGTGGGCCTTCTCGTGCCGCACGCCGTGCGCCGCGTCACGCGCTCGCACCGCGCCCTGCTTCTCCTGTCCTTCCTCGGGGGCGCGGTCCTTCTGGTCGTGTCGGACGTGGTCGCGCGGTCGCTCTTCGCGCCAGCGGAGATCGCGGTGGGCGCCATCACCGCCCTCCTCGGAGCGCCGGCGTTTCTCTTGCTCCTGAGGGCCAGGCCGTGACGGTCCCGCTCGCCGCCGAGGAGCTCGCCGCGGGATACGGAGCCCATGACGCCATCGCGGAGATCTCGCACGCGTTCCCAAAGGGCCGCGTCACGGCGCTTCTCGGCGAGAACGGGGCGGGGAAATCCACTCTCCTGAAGGCGCTCGCGGGCATCGTGCCCGCCCGCCGCGGCACCGTGCGGCTCGGCGGGCGTCCTCTCTTGGGCGTCCCGCGCCGCGAGGTCGCTCGCGCGCTCGGTTATCTCCCGCAGGGCTTCGAGCCGCTGTTCCCGATTCTCGCCCGGGATCTCGTTCTGTTGGGCCGCACGCCGTGGCGCACGGCATTCGGCGCGCCTTCCGCACGCGACCGCGCGGCCGTCGACGCGGCGCTCTCTGAGATGGACGCCGGCATGTTCGCGGAGGTCGATCTCGGCGCGATGAGCGGCGGCGAGAGGCAGCGCATCCTGCTCGCGCGCGTTCTGGCCGGCGAGCCCGAGGTTCTCCTCCTCGACGAGCCGGCCGCGAATCTCGATCCGCGCCACCGGTTCCTCGTCATCGGCGCGATGCGGCGCCGTGCGGAAGCGGGCGGCGCTGTCGTCTTCTCCACGCACGAGCTGGACGTCGCGTCTCACGGCGCGGACGACGCGGTGCTCCTCTCGGGCGGGCGCGTGCTCGCCGCGGGCCCGATCGCGGACACGCTCACCGAGCCCCTTCTCTCGGCGCTTTTCGGGGTCTCGGCGTGCGTCACGCCCGGCGCCGGGGGACGGCCCCTCGTTTCCATCGGGCCGGCGCAGGCGCGGTAAGATCCCCGGTTCACGCCATGTGGTTCCGAAAGGACAAAGCCCCCCGGGCCCCGCGGGATCCGAAGACGACGTCCTCGCTCGGCGAGGGTCTCTTTCTGAAGTGCGACGGGTGCCGCGAGGCGCTCTACGTGAAGGAAGTGGAGCGCAACCTGCGCGTGTGTCCCAAATGCGGATTCCACTTCCGCCTCCCGGCGGTCGAGCGCCTCAGGCTCCTGCTCGGAGAGGGGGGCGGGCAGCCGCTCTTCACCGAGATCCGGCCGACCGATCCCCTGAAGTTCAAGGACAGCAAGCGCTACCGCGATCGCCTGAAGGACTCCGAGGCGAAGACCGGCCGGCCGGACGCGATCCTCGCGGCGAAGGGCCTGATCGACGACGTCCCGGCGATCGTCGCGATCCTCGACTACGCTTTCATGGGGGGCTCGATGGGCTCCGTCGTGGGCGAGGTCCTGACGCGCGCTGCCGAGCAGGCGCTTGTCGAACGCACGCCGCTCGTGATCGTCTCGGCCTCGGGCGGCGCGCGCATGCAGGAGGGGATTCTTTCCCTGATGCAGATGGGCAAGGTCTCGGCGGCGCTCGCGCGCCTCGGCGCCGCGCGCGTGCCGTACGTCGCGATTCTCACGGACCCGACGACGGGCGGCGTGACGGCTTCCTTCGCGATGCTCGGCGACGTGACGCTGGCCGAACCGAAGGCGCTCATCGGCTTCGCGGGCCCGCGCGTGATCGAGCAGACGATTCGCCAAACGCTGCCCGAGGGCTTCCAGCGGGCCGAGTTCCTGCAGGAGCACGGCTTCGTGGATCTCGTCGTGCCGCGCGCCGAGATGCGCGCGACGGTCGCGCGGGTGCTGCGGCTGCTCCACGCCGCGTGAGCAACGGGGGCGGCCTCGCCTGGCTCGACGCCCTCGGCCCGCAGAAGATCCGCCCGGGCTTGAGCCGGACTCTTGCCCTTTTAGCCTCTCTAGGAAATCCCCAGTCTTCGTTTCAATCGATCCTCATCGGTGGAACGAATGGGAAGGGCTCCACCGCGGCGGCGATCTCGGCGATCCTCACGGCTGCCGGCGTTCCGTGCGGGCTCTACACGTCCCCGCATCTCATGTCCGTGACAGAACGTATCCGCATTGCGGAGTGTGACGTTTCCTTCGCCGCTCTCGACGACGCGCTTTCTCTCGTCGCCCGGATTTCCTCGCCTGGCGTCCGCGGCCCGACGTACTTCGAGGCGCTGACGGTCGCGGCCTTCGAGCTCTTCCGCCGCGCGCGCGCGGCCGTCGCGGTCGTGGAGGTCGGGATCGGAGGCCGGCTCGACGCCACGAACGTCCTCGAGCCCGACGTGTCGGTCGTGACGAACGTCGCGGCCGACCACCTCGACCTTCTCGGCCCGACATTGGAAGACGTTGCGCGGGAGAAGGCGGGCATCTTCCGGAAGGGCCAGCCTGCGCTCGTCGGCAGGGCGGGCACCGAACCCGGCCCGCGCGCCGCCTTGCACGCCGAGGCGCGGCGGATCGGGGCGCGGCTCGTGGAGATTCCTCCGCTCGAGGCGCCGGCCTTGGGGGGCCCGCTGCCAGGCGCCCACCAGCGGCAGAATCTCGCTCTCGCGCTCGCAGCGGCGCGTGCGGTCGCGCCCCTCGACGAGGCGGCGGTGGCGCGCGGCCTCGCGGCCGTGCGGTGGCCGGGCCGGCTGCAGACGCTCGAGCGGTCGGGTTTCCGGACGCTTCTCGTCGACGGTGCCCACAACCCGCCCGGGGCCCGCGCGCTCGCCGCATATCTCGACGCGAGCGGTCTCTCAGGCCGGGTCGACCTGCTGTTCGGCGGCATGGCCGACAAGGATCTGGCCGCCGTGTTCGCGCCCCTCGCCGCGCGCGCCTGCCGCATCGTCCTCGTGGCTCCGGTTTCACCACGGGCCGAGACGCCGGAGACCCTGCGGGTCCGCGTCGGGCGGCCGGAGCTCGAGACGGCGCCCTCCGTCGCCGAGGGGCTCCTACGGCTCGAAGAGGCGGGCGGTGACGGTCCCATCCTCGTCGCCGGATCGCTCTATCTCGTCGGCGAGGTGCTGCGGCTAAGATCGGGAGCGTGAGCGCGCTCGTCCCCTTTCTCACGAAGAAGGACCTCGAGGCCCAGGAAGACGCGCGGCTCGCGGTCTACGCATCGCGTGCGTCGCGCGCCGTCAGGCGGTATCCGGTCGCCGAGGAAGGGAAAACGTACGACTACCGGACGGAGTACCAGCGCGACCGCGACCGCATCATCCACTCGCGCGCGTTCCGCCGCCTCAAGCACAAGACCCAGGTTTTCATTCCGTTCGAAGGCGATCATTACCGCACGCGCCTCACGCACACGCTCGAGGTCACGCAGATCGCCCGGACGGTGGCGCGCACCCTCGGGATCAACGAGGACCTCGCCGAGGCCTGTGCACTGGGCCACGACCTCGGACACACGCCGTTCGGGCATTCGGGCGAGAAGGTGCTCAACCGCATCCTCACGGGCGGCGAGACCTCGATCGCGATCGAGCCGCGGATCGCCGCACAGGTCGGGGCGTTCAAGCACAACTACCAGTCGGTGCGCGTCGTCGACGTCCTCGAGAAGCGTTACGAGCATCCCGGCCTCAACCTCACGAACGACACGCGTGAGGGCATCCTCAAGCACACGAGCTGGCGCCGGGATTTCCCGTTTCCCGACATCGACGCCGAGGGCCTGAACCTCACGTCCGGCGGCCACCTGGAGTGCCAGGTCGTGGGGTGGGCCGACGAGCTCGCGCAGCAGGCGCACGACCTCGAGGACGGCCTGAAGATCGTGGATTTCAACAAGGTCCTCGCGCTGCCTGTCGCGCGCGCAGTCGTCGAGGCGCTCGGGCCGGCCTACACCGCCACGAAAGACACCACGGTGCGCCAGGCCATGCTCATCCGCGGGATGATCCACCTCCTCGTCACGGACCTCATCACGGCCTCGCGCGCCTCGATCGGGAAGTGGCTCGACGCGAAGAAGGTCACGACACCCGACGAGTTCTACGCCCAGCGCCGCAAGCTTCCGGGCTCCCTCGTGGCTCCGTCGAAGACGGGCGACCGCTTCTATCAGGAGCTCAAGGAATTCATCTATCAGCACATCATCCACAGCTACCGCGTCGCGCAGCACGACGGGCGCGCGCAGCTCGTCGTCACGACGCTCTTCGCGGCCTGGTACAAGAACCCGCGGCTCCTTCCGGATTACGTGCTCCTTAGATATCGCGATCTCGCGGGCCTCTCGTACCTGAGGGACGTGCCGCTGAAGCGCCTCGACGCCGAGATCGCTTCGAGCTACACGAGAAAGCCGCTCTTCCTGCGCGCGATAGCCGACCACCTCGCCGGGATGACCGACAGCTACGCGCTGGCCGAATACGACGCGATGGTTTCGGCATATCCGCGGAGGAATCCCGGGATGCCATAGAAGTGCCATAGAGGCGCATCCCGGCGCTCATCGGTTCAGTGAGGTAACACGGGCGGCACGCACTTCCATTTGATGGAAAAGGTCAATCGTGTCGTGATTGGGTTTTTTCTCGCCTTTTTCGTGTCTTTGTCTCATCCTGGGTCTGCGGGCGTGTTCTGGAAGACGGTGCCGATCGAGAGCCCGCTCTCGCCGAACGTCGGCCTCATCCTCGGAAACGAGAGCCGGACGCTCGCCTTCGACGCGTCCGGAGTGTACGAGTTCGACGGGTTCGGATGGCATCGCATCCGCCTGTACACCGCATCCGGCACGGAGACGACACGGCTGCCCGGCCAGCCGTTTTTTCGTGCAGGCCGGTTCTTCGCACTCGACCGCACGGACCCGTCGCGCACCCGGCTCCTGAGGCTCGAGGGCGACACGTGGAAGACCCTTTTCGAGTCGGGCCCGATCGACGCCCTTGCCATCGGAGCGACGAAGCTGTATTTCGTGAAGGGCGGGTTCAACCCCTTCTGTCCTTCGACGGCTTGCTCGATTCCCTCCGGAATCAGGGTGTTCTCGGTTGCGCTCGGCGATGGGAGCATTCACGAGGAGGCGATGAGCCCCTCGTGCTCGGGCGAGCTCGACGCGGCGGGGGACGTGCTCTATCTCAGGGCGTTTCCCGCGCCTTGCGGCGGACCCAGCGCACGGACGAGGCTCTCCACAGTCTCGGTTGAATTCGGCGCCGCCTCGATTCCGCTCTACCGGCTGGATGGCGACCATTGGACGCTGCTGCCGCCTCTCGAGGAGCCGTACTACGGGCTGTTCACGACCGACCACGATCTCTGGACGATGGGCTCGGCTCCCCCGTCCGACCGGCAGATCCGGCGGCTGACACAGACGGGTCTCACGCCTCCTGTCCTCCTTCCGCGCGCGGGGTATTCGTCGGACATCGCGTTCACGGAGTGGAACGGCGAGGTTCTGTACCTCCCTGGATTCGGCGACTACCGGCTGTTCCGTCTCCGGGGCGGCGCCTTCGAGCCCCTCACGGCGCCCTTCTTCGAGGCTCGCTACTTCGTCGCGGGAAGCCGCCTCTTCGCCGCCGGTGAGGGTTCGGACGTCCAGCTCTACAACGGATCAGGGTGGGACGCGACGCTGGGAATCGAGGGAGTGCCGGGGGCGGAAACCTTCCTCGTCGGGGACACGGCGCTCTTCGCCGTCCGCGGCGCGGAGGTCTTCCGCAGAGAGGGAACCGATTGGCTTCGGTTGCCGCGGCCGCCCCTCACGAACAACGTTCCCCGCGGGTTCGTGTTCCAGAACCGGCCGATTCTCGTGAACGGCTCGCGGTTGCTCGCCTTCAGCGGCTCTACATGGACGGACCTCGGACCTTTCGAGGCGGACGTGTTCACCACGTCCTACGCACCCGTCCCTCCCACGCTCGTGACGCCGGACGAGTTCTGGATCTCGGCGCAGCTGGACACGCTGCTCCGCTATCGAGACGGCGCCTTGATGGCCTTTCACAATCCGTCGTTCGCGAGCCCGACGCCGGGCGGGTATTACGAGAACCATCCGACGGCCCACGTCCGTGAGATGGGCGGCTCCATCGTGGTCTTCGGTGCCTCCGGCGACGCCTACCGGCTGGCCGAGGATGGCTCGGACGACCAGGTTCTCGTTCCGGCGTTTCCCGAGCTGAAGGACTACTGGCCGCGGGATGGCGCGGCGATCGACGGCCGGACATTTCTTTCCGTGCAGCAGAAGCCGGAGACTTTGTCCCTCCCGGCGTCGCTCATCGAGGTGACCCCGTCCGGGTCACGGGCTCTGGTCACGCCGCGCGATTACCAGCGCGGGCTCGGGGCGAAGCAGGGAGAGGACTTCCTTGCCGCATTCGGAGGCGCATTGCTGCTGGGCGGGCTGTCGCTCACGGACGCAGGCGTTCTCGCGCAGCGCGGCGACCAGGCCGGATTCTCCGTGGATCCCAGCGGGCTCTTCGCGACGTCCACGTCCTACGACGCAAGTTATGCTCCGCACGTCCGGCTGCTCCTGCCGACGGCCCGCGTCCGAAAGGAGATCGCCGCCTCCGTGGACACGACCGGCGTCGGCGGGCAGAGGTACCGGACGACGCTCGTCCTCGCCAACTTCTCCCTTTCGCGAGCTTGCGTTGCACACGCGCTGCCGGGCGCGGCGTCCTCGCCGGCGTTCGACGTTCTGCTCGCGCCGGGCCAACAGGTGCGCCTCGAGGATCCGGTGCCGGGCTTCGTCGGGCCGCTGTCCATCGAGTTCGAAGGCCTCGAGGACGACCGTGACGCGTTCGCGGCCGTGCGTGTCTGGAACCCGGCTGGCGGCGGGACCGCCGGGGCGGCGCTCATCGGCCGGGATTCGGGAAGCTCCACGGGCTGGACCCCGCTTCTCCCTCCCGACTCACGGGCCGGCTCCCGCCTGCACTTCGCGATGTCGGCCGCGGCCGACGGACCCGGACAGGCTCAAAACGCGACGAACTATGGAACCGATCCGCCCTCTCCCCTCGTAGTGCCGTCCGGAACCCTCGTTCAGGTCGATCCCGCGGCTGCGAACCTGGACAAGGTCCTCTATGTCGGGCAGCTCGGCAGCGTGCCGAGTGACGACGTCCTCGGCTATTGCGTGAGGAATGACCCTGGCGTCGAAGACGTCACGATCGTAAGCGCGGAGGCGCCGGGCACGATCCCGACGCAGCTCGTAAGATTCCTGCCGGCGGTGGTGTCGGTCACGTCCGCGTACGCGACTTACCGGACGGAGCTGTCACTCGGCCGCGCCGCATTCATCCTCTATCTGCCGAAGAGAGCGACGTACAACGTCACGTGGCGACCCGCCGGGTTGACTGGTGTCTCCTCCTTCCCCGTGGCCCTCGACGAGGGCGAGGTCCTGCACGTTCCCGACGCCATCGCGTGGCTTGGGGCGAACGGGGCCTTCATCCCGCCCGGGAACGTCGAGGGCACGCTCACGTTCGGGAGCGACGACCCGGAAGGCGCCTCCGCGCTTCTCGTGAACGCGGTCGTCCTCGCGAAGCCGATCGGATCCCCGGCCGAGTACGGGACGGCCGTTCCGTCCTTCGCCGAGGGCCGGTGGGCCCGTGAGCGCGCGGTCGTTCCCGGGCTGCTCGAGTCGGACGCCTTCCGCTCGAACCTCGCCGTCGCGAACCCGGAGCCCGAGGGTGGTCCGCCCGTCACGCTTTCGGTGGAATTGCGCGCGGCGGACGGCTTGCGGCTCTTGACGCTGCCCTCCGTGACGCTCCGACCGGGCGAGCGTCGACAGTTCAACCGGCCCCTCGCGCCGCGGAGCGGTGACACATACGCTGTCGTGACGCGCGTCGCCGGCGAGGGGCGGTTCGTCGCATACGGCGTCGTGAACGACAACGCGACGGGGAGTGGCTCTCTCTTCGAAATGACGCGGGTGGAATGAACGGCCCTTGATAGGATCGTCCTTCCCGGAGGTTTCATGCCGACCGCCATCCGCCCCGCCTCTCTCCTGAACCGATCCCTCGCCGAGGCCGATCCCGACATCGCCCGCATCGTGGCTGCCGAGACCGCCCGCCAGAACGAGGGGCTCGAGCTCATCGCCTCCGAGAACTTCACGTCGCGCGCCGTCATGGAGGCCGTCGGGTCCACGCTCACGAACAAGTACGCCGAGGGCTACCCCGGCAAGCGCTACTACGGCGGCTGCGTCCACGTGGACGAGGCCGAGTTCCTCGCGATCGTGCGCGCGAAGACGCTCTTTTCGCCGGGCAACCCCGACGCGATCCACGCGAACGTCCAGCCGCACGCGGGCTCGCAGGCGAACACGGCCGTGTACATCGCGTGCCTGAAGCCCGGCGACACGCTCCTCGGCATGTCGCTCGCGCACGGCGGGCACCTCACGCACGGCCATCCGCTTTCGATCTCGGGGAAGCTCTACCGCGTCGTCTCATACGGCGTCACGAAAGAGACCGAGACGATCGACTGGGACGCCTTCGAGGCGACGGCCGAGGCCGAGAAGCCGAAGCTCATCATCGCGGGCGCGTCCGCATATCCGCGCACGCTCGACTTCCCGCGCTTCCGGAAGATCGCGGACTCTGTCGGTGCGCTCCTCATGGTCGACATGGCACACATCGCGGGCCTCGTGGCGGCCGGGGTGCATCCCTCTCCCGTGGGGCACGCGCAATTCGTCACGACGACGACGCACAAGACTCTCCGCGGCCCGCGTGCGGGCCTCATCCTCTGCACGCCGGAGTGGGCGAAGGAGATCGACAGGGCCGTCTTCCCCGGGATCCAGGGCGGGCCGCTCGAGCACGTCATCGCGGGCAAGGCCGTCGCGCTGAAGGAGGCCGCGTCGCCGGAGTTCGCCGTTTACCAGCGCCAGGTCGTCGCGAACGCGAAGGCGCTCGCGGCGGCGGTCGCCGCCCACGGCTTTCGGCTCGTGTCCGGCGGCACGGACACCCATCTCTTCCTCGTGGACGTCGGAGCTGGCATGAAGGGCGGGGAGACCCCGCACCCCCGGAACCTCACGGGCAAGGTCGCCGAGAAGGCGCTCGACGCCGCCGGAATCACCGTGAACAAGAACGCAATTCCGTTCGACCCGAACCCGCCGATGGTGACGTCGGGCCTCCGCATCGGAACGCCGGCCGTCACGACGCGCGGCATGGGCGAGGCGGAGATGAAGACGATCGCGGACCTCATCGCGGAGGTCCTCGCGGCCCCCGAGGACGCGAGCATTCAGGCGCGCGTCAAGGTGAAAGTGAAGGAGCTGACTTCGGCGTTCCCGCTCTATTAGCGCGATCGGTTCGACAGGACGTTGATCTCGCGGAGCGCGAGCAGCCGCTCGTCGGCGGTTACGAGGGTGAGGTCGTAGACCTTCGCGGTCGCGGCCAGGAAACGATCCGCCGGATCTTCAGTCGAGAGTGCAAGGCGGCGGCTCTCGAACGTAACTTCATGCGTGAGCGGCGCTTCGTGGTAGCCCTGCTCCGCGAGGACCGTTTCGAGAAAACGTGCGGGCTCCTGCCGGAAGCCCACGCGCCCGCTTCCGGCCAGCAGCAGCGCCTCCCAGACCGAAACGGGTGAAAGCCAGAGCTCGTTTCGAAGCGATGCGAGCTCGCGCGCAACGCGGCGCCCGAGCTTTCGATCCGAGTTGAGGCTCCAGATCCAGATGTGCGTGTCGAGAAGCAGCTTCACTTCCGAAGTGCTTCCCACGCCTCCGGTGGCAGAACAGGGGAAACGATGTCGCCGAAAATCTCGACCCGCCCCTTGTAGGCCCCCAGGACGCGCCTTTTGCGGGCAGCCGGCTCCGGCGGTACCACGCGCGCGACGGGCTTGCCGAAGCGCGTGACGGTGACGGGACGGCCCGTGCACCGCACTTCTTCGAGGACGGCGAGACAGGTGGCCTTGAAGCGGGAGATCGCGAGGGTCGGTTCGGCAGACATGCCGGAATTGTACCATGGTCATTGACCATGGTCTACCTCTTGTTCTTGGTCTGAAAACGGATGCGCAGGACGTCCCAGTAGGCCTGCGCGCCTCCGAAAAGCGTGACGCGCGAGTCGGCCGAGTTGAACCAGAGGACGGGCACCTCCGCGATCGCGTAGCCGAGCTGGCGCGCGAGGAGGAGCGCCTCGACGTCGAAGGCGAACCGATCCACCTTTGCCCGCGAGAAGATCTCGCGGGCCGCCTCGCGCGAAAAGAGCTTGAAGCCGCACTGCGTGTCGGTGATGCCGGGCACGGCGACGAGGCGCACGAGCCGGTTGAAGAGCTTGCCCATCGCCTTGCGGTAGAGCGGCTGCTCTTCCTTCACGAGCGACTCGTCGAGGGTGCGCGATCCGATCGCGACGGGCGCGTCGGCGGCGGCGAGCTTCTCCCACTCGTAGATGGGAGTCGAAAGGTCCGCATCCGTGACGAGGACGAACCGTCCCCTCGCCTCGAGGCAGCCCGTGCGCACGGCGAAGCCCTTTCCGGAGTTCTTCGGGAGGCGCAGGACGCGCAGGTCGAGGCCATAGTGGCGTCCCGCATCCTCGGCGCACGCGGCCGTCGCGTCGCCGGAGCCGTCGTCCACGACGAGCACCTCGACGCGGGGCGCGGACGGGCGGGCGGCCAGATAGGCCGAGATCGCGCCGAGAGAGGCCGGCAGCCGCTCCTCCTCGTTGAAGGCGGGAATGACGATCGTCAGCTCGACGCCCCGCCCCGTCTCCGTGTGGGCGGGCGCAGGCTGCATCCGGAAGGCGGGAACTTCGCGCGTCACCGTCATGCCGGCCGGGCCTCGTAGACGAACTGATAGCCGAGGAGCGTCGGCCAGAGCCGTGCGGCTGAGAGCGCGGCGGCGCGCGCCAGCCCCGCGAGGGGAGGACGGCCCAGGGCGGGAACGGCGAGCTCGAGAGGCATCGCGGTCGCGTCGACCGACACGACGCGATAGCCGTTCCCCTCGAGGAGGGCCCGCCCGGTCGCCTGCGTGAAGAAGCGCAGGTGCGTACGGTCGAGGATACCGCGGCGCGCGTACGCGAACCGGCCGAAGAGAAGGCCGAAGCGGACGGTGGCGTTCGCGATGTTCGGGAGGGAAAGCAGGAGCACCCCGTCGGTTTTCAGCAGCGGTCTCAGGGCCGAGAGCAGGTCCTCCGGGCGCGGCAGGTGCTCGAGGACGTCGCCCGCGACGATGACGTCGAACCGCTCGCGAAACGGCCCGGAAATCCCGTCGAGGAGGTCGCCGACCACGGGCTGGTCGAAGAAGCGCGCGCCTTCCTGCGCCGCCTCGGGGTCGAGCTCGACGCCCGCGAGGTACCGGCACGCCGGCCGGATGCGCCGCGCGAGGAGGCCGGCCCCGAAGCCGAGATCGAGAACCGCGAGGCCACTCCCCCGCGCGAGCACCTTCTCGAGCAGGATCATGTGCGACGACCCCGGAATCTCCTTCCAGGGGTAGTGCGGTCTCGGGTGCGCGTCTCTGGCCTTCAGAGCGGCGCCCTCTGCGCGATGGGAATCCGGCGGCCGCTCCCGAAGGCCTTCGCGGAGACCTTCAGGCCGGGCGCCGCCTGGTTGCGCTTGTACTCGGCCCGGTCCACCAGCATCGCGATCTTCCTGACGAGCGCGAGCGGGGCGCCCGTCCGGCGCGCCGCCGCGGCGAGGGAGAGATTCCGCTCCACGAGATTCTCGAGGATCGCGTCGAGAAGCGGATAGGGCGGAAGGGAATCCTGGTCGGTCTGACCCGGCCGGAGCTCGGCGGACGGCGCCTTCGTGAGCGAAGCCTCGGGAATGAGCGCGCGCCCGGCGCGCGCGTTGAGGTGCCGCGCGAGAGCGTAGACGCGCATCTTCGGAAGGTCCGAGATCGGGGCGAGGCCGCCGCACATGTCGCCGTACAGCGTGCAATAGCCCACCGCGAGCTCGCTCTTGTTGCCCGTCGTGAGCACGAGAGGCCCCTTCTTGTTCGACACGGCCATGAGGAGCATCCCGCGGAGGCGCGACTGCTCGTTCTCCTCGGTGGCGTCCTCCGGCAGGCCGCCGAAAAGAGGCGCGAGCGTCCGGCGCGCGTCCTCGAAGAGCGGGCCGATCGAAAGGACGTCGCAGCGGATGCCGAGATTCGCGGCGAGCGCGCGCGCGTCCGCGACCGAGCCCTCGGAGGAATACGGCGACGGCATCGCGAGACCCGTCACGTTCTCGGCGCCCAGGGCCTCGACGGCGAGAGCCGCGACGAGCGCGGAGTCGATTCCGCCCGAGAGGCCGAGAACGGCCGAACGGAAGCCGCACGTCGTGGCGTAGTCGCGGATGCCGAGGACGAGCGCGCGCCGGAGCGACTCGAGCGGAACGCCGCTGACGTCGTCCGGGAGATCGCGCGCGTCGGCTCCCGAGACGGGGACGACGCGCGCGGGCCTCTTCCCGTCCCGCAAGACGTCCACGACCAGAAAATCCTCTTCGAAGAGCGCGGCCCGGGCCGCGATGCGCCCGCGGCTGTCGAGCACCATCGACCCGCCGTCGAACACGAGCTCGTCGTTGCCTCCCACGAGGTTGAGCGACGCCACGGGGACCCGGCCGTCGCGCGCATAGCGGGCGAGCATCCTGCGCCTGAGGTTCGGCTTTCCTTCCGAGAAGGGCGACGCGGAAATCGTGACGACGAGTGTCGCGCCGCGCCGCACGAGCGCGTCGCCCGGGTCGTCGCGGTAGAGCCGGCGGGCGCGCCAGAAGTCCTTGTCGTTCCAGAGGTCTTCGCACACGGGCAGCCCGAGCCGCTCGCCGCGGAACGGCACCACGGCGCAGCCGTCGCCCGGCTCGAACCACCGGCCCTCGTCGAAAACGTCGTAGGTCGGCAGCAGCGTCTTCTTCGCGAGGGCCCGCACGCGACCGCCGTCGAGGAGGGCCGCGACGTTGTGGAAGGGCTTGCCGACGCGGCTCCGGTTCTTCACGAACGTGCCGACGAGAAGAGCCGTCCGGCGCGAGCGGCGAGCGAGCGACGCGAGGGAGTGTGCGGCTTCCCGGACGAAAGACGGGCGCTCGAGGAGGTCTCCCGGGGGATAGCCGCAGATCGCGAGCTCGGGGAAGACGGCCAGATCGGCGCCCGCGTCCTCGGCCCGCGCGAGTCCTCTGGCGATGCGCGCGTAGTTGCCGGCGAAGTCCCCGATGGTGGTGTCGATCTGGCAAAGCGCGAGGCGCACGGCGCTTCCTACGCGAGGCCGGAGGGCTCTTTCGCTTCCACGGGCTCGATCGTCGTCCGCGAAACGAGATCCGCGAGCGTCCGTCCGCGGCGATCGAAGGCGGCGACGAGAAGAGGCACGCCCGCGAGCGCCCCGGTCAAAAGGAAGCCGACGAAGCGCAGGAACGCGGCCGCCAGCGTGGGAGAGCCGCCGTCCTCGGCGCGGATCCGGAGATCGGCGAGAGCCATGCCGGGCGTCGTGCCCCAGACGAAAGGCGCGAGCACGAGGAGCACGAGCGCGGCCAGAAGGAGGAAGGCCGCGAGCGGGACGAAGGCGGGCGGCGGGAAGCGCAGGTCCAGGAGGAGCGCGCCGGCCGCGAGCTCCACGGCGCCCACGAGCGCGAGGATGAGCAGATCGGCGAGGCCCGCGGCCACGCGCCGCGCGAACGCGACGGACGGCGGCTCTTCGGCGTCGGCGTCGGCAAGGGGTTCGCGGAAAGCGGACGCGGCCGGCGGCGCCGCATCAGCGCGCACAGGCGGCGCGGCTTGCTCCGAGAGACCGAGCGGCGTCTCGGAGACGGCCGGGAACAGCTCGAGCGTCGCGCGCGTTCCCGAGCGCCGTCTGGGCGTGTCGGGAGCGATGGGGTGCTCGGCGAGCGGGTCGCGAGGCGGCTCGGACATGTCGTATCCGGCCTCAGGGCCTGAGCGTGAGGTGCTTGATGAGAATCCGTGAGAGCAGGTCGGTCGCGCCCTTGGGGTACTTGCGGGCGAAACGCAGGAGGCGCTGCGCCTCGGCGTCTCCCGGCCGGAGGTCCGTCGCCTCCTTCACGGCTTTCGTGGCCTTGTCCATGTTGCCCGCCTGGAAACTCTGCACCGCGAGGTTGTAGTACGCGTTCACGAGGTACTCCTCGACGTCCTGATTCTTCGCGTCTCCCCGCCGGAGATCCCAGAGGAGTTTGATCGCACTGTCGTAGTCGTATTCGTTGTAGGACTTCGAGGCGCTGCGCAGAGCCTCGACCTGCTCGTGCGCCCGCTGCGCGGCGGCGACCGCCTCGGCGTCCTGGGGACGGGCCTTCACGACGGGATCCAGATTTTTCAGGGCGTCGATGTAGCGGCTCGAGGCCATCGCGGTGAAACCGGCCACGCGCATTTCGTCGAGGGCGGCGGCGTTTGGGGGGGCGGGCCCGGGGGTCGGCGCCGCCGAGGACTTCATCTTCTCGATCCTCACGAGCGCTTCGTTGTGGCGGGGGTCCGACTCGGGCAGCTTCGCGAGGACGCCGATCGCCTCGTCGATCTTGCCGGCGTTGAAGAGCGCCTCGGCCTTCTGGAACGTGTCCTCGAGGGGCGCCGCGCTGCCGCCGGGCCCGCCTCCCTTGACGGGGGTGGCGGCAGCGGTCGCCGGCGGGGCGGCCGGCTTCTTCATGAGGAACAGGTACGTGCCGCCGGCGATCGCTGCGAGAACGACGACCGCGCCGGCGAGGAGGATGCGCAGGTCGACCCGGGCCTTGCGGCTCCCGGGCTGCAAGGGCCTCTGTGCGCCCTCCGCGTGCGGCGCGGATTCCTCGGCGTCCGGCTGGGACCCGCGCTTGATGCCGGAGTCTTCCGCGAAGGAGGGCAGGCCCGGCGCTTCGATCTCGTTCTTCATGAAGTCGGAGTCGCCGGCGCTGGCCGACAGGGGCTCGGAGGATCCCCCCGCGGGCGCGAGGGCCGCCTCGATCTGGTTGAGGTAGCCGCGCGCCGTGGCGTCGTTTTCGGAGACCGCGAGCACGTCGAGGAATTTGTTGCGTGCTCCCGCGAGGTTCCGGCTCTCGTATTGCGCGACGCCTTCGGAAAGCAGGAGATCGATCTTCCGGGCGGACTCGGCCTGCGCCTCGCGCGCCGAGTCGATGCGGCGGCTCGCCTCTTCGTTGGAGAGGTCGATGAGAAAGACCCGGCTCCAGAGATCGATGGCCTCCTGGGCGTTGCCGCGCGCGAGGGCCTCATCTCCCTGCTTGAGGAACTGGGTGATGCGGGGGTCGGCCTGCACGCCCGACAGGACGCGGGACGGGGCCGCGGGGGCTGCGGGGCCCGGCGCGGGGGGCGCGGCCTCCGCCGGGGTGGGCAGAGGAGGAGCCGAAGCCGGCGCCGGAAACGTACCCACGGCGCCGGGGCCGCCTTCGGGCAGGCTCACGCGCAGGTCGTCGAGACCGAGCCCGAACGGGTCGCCCGCGACCGCGGCGGGCGCGACGGCTATGGGGGCGATCACCGACGCCGGAGCCTCGGGGAGCCCGGAGGCGGACGAGCCGCCGGCCTCGTCGCCGAAGACGAGATCGTCGAGGCCGGTCGCGGCCGCCGCGGACGGGGGCGCCGGGGACGGGGACGGGAACGCCTCGGGCAATTCAGGGGCCGATTCGGAGAGGGCCTCTCCCGCGCTTTCGACGCCGAGGTAGTCGGAGAACCGGTCGACGTCGACCGGTGCCCCCGGTGCCACCCCACGCAGCATCTCGAGCAGACCGCGCGCGGGCGCGAAGCGCGCATCCATCTTGAGCAGGAAGTCACAGCCGAGCAGGGCCTCTTCGTTCTTGCCTTCCTGGGCGAGCGCCAGCGTGTGCCGGAACGTCTCGAGGACCTTTTCCCGTGCCTCAAGAGCGAGAGCGGGGCTTCCCGCGTAGGGATTCATTGTGCTGAATGCTAGCAAGAACGGCCCCTGACCGGTCCGCGGTCGGATACGATTCGACGGGGGAGGGGTGATGGCCGCCTTGATCGAGTGCATACCCAACGTGAGCGAGGGGCGTCGGGGGGACGTCGTCGCGGCCCTCGCCGAGGCCGCGGTGATGGCCGCGCCCGGGGTCGTTCTCCTCGATCGCACCTCGGACGTTGACCACAATCGCTCCGTCCTCACGTTCCTCGGGGAGGGCGAGGCGCTCGTCGCCGCGATGACGGCGCTCGTAGGGGCCGCGCTCGACGCGATCGACCTCCGGAAGCACGCGGGCGCCCATCCGCGCCTCGGCGCCGTCGACGTGATCCCGTTCGTGCCCGTGCGCGGCGCCACGACGGCGGACTGCGTGGCCCTCGCCAAGACGCTCGGCAGGACGCTCGCCGATCGCTATGGACTGCCCGTGTATCTCTACGAAGACGCGGCCTCCCGCCCCGACCGCCAGAACCTCGCGAACATCCGCAAGGGCGAGTTCGAAGGCCTCGCGAAGAAGATGGAGGACCCCGCCTGGAAGCCCGACTTCGGGCCGTCGGCCCCACACCCCTCCGGCGGCGCGGTCGTCGTCGGGGCGCGGGCGCCCCTCATCGCCTACAACATCAACCTCGCGACCGCCGACCTCGCGGTCGCGGACCGGATCGCGAAGGCGATCCGTCACCTTTCGGGCGGCTATCGCTTCGTGAAGGCGATGGGCGTGAAGCTCGAGGCGCGCGGGCAGGTGCAGGTCTCGATCAACATGACGAACTTCGAGAGGACCCCGCTCCACCGCGTCTTCGAGACGGTGAGGTCCGAGGCCGAGCGCCAGGGCGTCGCGGTCGTCGGCTCCGAGATCGTGGGCCTCGTTCCGCAGGCCGCGCTCCTCGCGGCCGCCGCCCACTATCTGCGGCTCGAGGCGGACCCGGGCCCGCAGGTCCTCGAGAACAAGCTGCTCGAAAGACTCTCCTGAAGAACGCGTGTCCGGCTCGCCGGGCGAGGCGACGGGCGGCGGAGACAGGGGTCTGATTTTTGTGCTACAGGTAGCACAATGAGGCCACGATGAAGAAGGCCGGGATTCGAGAAGCGCGTCAGAACCTCTCCGCCCTGATCGAAGACGTGAAGAAGGGGCGAGAGATCGTCATTACCGATCGGGGCCGGCCGGTGGCGCGGCTGGTGCCGCCGGTGCGGCCGACGGCCGCTCCCTTCCCCGACTTGTCCCGCTTTCGCCGATTGATGCCGGTCCTTACACCGCCTCTCTCGAGCTCCATCGTTGAAGACCGCGGCGACCGCCTCTAGCGGAGCGGGACTCTCGGAGCTTCCTGGCCCGCTGTACTGCGACGCGAGCGCGCTGGTCAAGCTCTCCGTGCCGGAAGCGGGAAGCGACGAGCTGAACCGGGCCGTCCAGGGAAGGCGGGATCTTCTCGTCTCGGATCTCTCGATCACCGAGATCGTGTCTTCCTTGAGCCGTCGCAGGCGCGAAGGTGCGCTTGAGGCGTCGATCGCCTCCCGGCTCCATCGCGTGGCCTATTCTTACTCCGCGTCCAGCCCGAGCGCTTTCATCTTGCGATGGAGCGTCGTGCGGTCGAGCCCGAGGCGCTCGGCCGCGCGTGAGACGTTGCCCTTCGTGTCCGCGAGGACGCGCGAGAGATAGCGTCTTTCGAAAGCTTCGCGGGCGTCGGCCAGCGTCGCATACGAGACGAACTCGTCGGACGCCGCGTGGGACGGCGCGCGCGCGGCGGCGGGGCGGTCCTCGGGAGGGAGATCCGCCGTGCGCACCACGGGGCCGGGCGACATGAGGAGGACGCGCTCGACGAGGTTCTGCAGCTCGCGCACGTTGCCCGGCCAGCGCCTCCTCGCGAGCATCTCGAGCGCCTCGGGCTCGAACGCCTTCGCGCGCCGCCCGCGCCGGCGCGCGAGACGCTCGGCGAAGTGGGTGACGAGGAGGGGCACGTCCTCCGGCCGCTCCGAGAGAGGCGGCACGACGAGCGGGACGACCGCGAGCCGGAAGTAGAGGTCCTCGCGAAACGTCCCCGCGCGGATCATCGCGGGGAGGTCGCGGTTCGTGGCGGCGACGATGCGCACGTCAGTCGCGAACGCCTTGGCGCCGCCCACGCGCGTGATGCGCCCGTCCTGGATGGCGCGCAGGATCTTGGCCTGCGTGCGCGGCGACATGTCGCCGATCTCGTCGAGAAACAGCGTCCCGCCGTCGGCCTGCTCCCACTTTCCCTTGCGATCCTCGATGGCGCCCGTGAACGAGCCCTTCATGTGCCCGAACAGCTCGCTCTCGATCAACTCTTCCGGAATAGCGGCGCCGTTCACTTCGACGAAAGGGCCTGCCGCGCGCGGGGACGCGCGATGGAGGGCCCGCGCGACCAGCTCCTTGCCCACGCCGCTCTCGCCCGTGATGAGGACGCGCGCTTCCGAGGCCCCCGCGCGCGCGATCTCGTCGAGGAGACGCCTCATGGCGGCGCCCGTGCCGAGAAGGGTCTCCTGGGCCGCGTCGTCGCCGGTGCGGCTCAGGAGCTCGCGCTTCAGCGCGTCCCGCTCCTTCGCGAGCCGATGCCGCTCGAGCACCTTGTCGAGCGTCAGGAGGACGCGCTCGAGGGACAGGGGTTTCTCCAGGAAATCATCCGCGCCCCGCTTGACGGCCTGAACGGCCGTGTCCACGGTGCCGTGGCCCGAGATCATGACGACGGGAATCTCGAGGCCGCCGGCGCGCAGCCGGTCGAGCACCGTGAGGCCGTCGACGTCCGGCAGCCAGACGTCGAGGAGGATCGCCTCGGGCCTCGGGCCGTCCTCCGAGAAGGCGCGTTGGAGCGCGTCCTGGCCGAGGCCGACCGCATCCACCATGTAGCCCTCGTCGTCCAGGATCTGCGAGAGCGTCTTGCGGATGCCCGGCTCGTCGTCGCAGATCAGGATGCGCGGCCCGTCCGTCATGACGTCCTCATGCCCTCACGCGGCCGGCCATTCGAGCAGGAAGCGGCATCCATGGGGAACATTCTCCTCCACGCGCACGCGCCCGGCGTGCTCGGAGGCGATGCGCGCGACGATCGCGAGGCCGAGGCCGGAGCCGCGGGCCTTCGTGGAATATTCGGGGTCGAAGACGCGGCTCCACTCCGCTTCGGGGATGCCCGGCCCGTCGTCCTCGACGATGAGGCGCGCGCTCCCGCCCGCCACGACCACGGCGATCCTCACGTGGCCGCCGGCGGGGGTCGCCGCAATCGCGTTGTCCACGAGATTGATCAGGGCGCGTTTCACCTGCTCGGCGTCCGCCTTGACGAGCGGAAGGGCGTCCGGCACCCCGGTCTCCACCGTCACCCCCCTCTTCACGTCCGCGTACAGCTTCGCCACCTGGGAGACGACCGCGCCGAGGTCCGTCGGGGCGAGATCGGTCGCCGGCAGGCGCGCGAATCGCCCGAAGGTGTCGACGAGCGAGGCGAGTGTGGTGACCTCCTCGATGATCGTGGAGGCACCCTCGTCGACGACCGCGGCGAGGCCGGCAGGATCGGCGTCCCGGCCCCGGGCGCGCCGGCGCATGCGCTCGGCGGCGAGGCGGATGGGTGTGAGGGGGTTCTTGATCTCGTGGGCCATGCGGCGCGCCGCTTCCTCCCAGGCCGCGGCCCGTTCGGCCGCGACGAGCGCGGTCGTGTCCTCGAGCGTTACGACCCAGGCGCCCGCGTCGGCCGAGCCGGCCGGGACCTGCGTCACGCGGGCTTCGAGCACGCGGGGGCCGACCTTCAGCGTCGCCTCGCGCGCGGCCGCCGCCCCGCGCGCGCGGGCGAGAAACTCGGCCAGCGGCGCGAGGGCCGGCGCGGCGAGAAGATCCTGCGCGCGGGTGAACGGCGCCTCCTTCTCGTGGCCGAGCAGGCGGCGCGCCGTCTCGTTGAGGAAGAACAGAGTGCCATCGTCGCCGAAGGCGACGACTCCCGCGGCGAGGCGCGAGAGGATCGTCCGGACGCGGCGGCGCTCCTCGTCGACGCGCTGATTCGTCGCGGCCGTCTCGGCGTTCGCCGCGACGAGCTCGCTGCGGCTCTTGCGCAGCTCCGAGGTCATCGCGTTGAAGGCGCTCGAGAGGGCGGAAATCTCGTCGCCGCCCTCGACCTCCACGAGCGCGTCGAAGTCGCCTGCTCCGACGCGCCGGGCCGACGCGGCGAGCGCCGCGATGGGGCGCGTCACGCGGCGCGCGAGGAGCAGTCCCACCCAGACGGCGGCGAGGAGCACGAGAAGCGCGAGGAGCAGGAAGAAGAGGATCTGCACGGCTTCGAGCTGCGCGCGCTCGGCTTTGAGCATTGCGTAGGCGGAGGTCGCGAGGGAGAGCTGGCGCAGCGGCTCGGCCTCCGCGGGCGGGTCGAACGTGCCGACGACGAGCAGCCCGGACGGCGAGGAGGGCAAAGAGGAGGGCAAAGAGGAGGGCAAAGCGGAGGGCAAAGACACGACCGTGCGGCCGGCCTGCCCGCCGTCGCGTGTGGCCTCGAGCCGCCTCACGAGGCCGCGCGCCTTCGCATCCTCCAGCCACTCGGCCCCGGGCTCGTGCACGTCGCGGAGAGGCCAGCGGGTGGCGCTGACGGCCACGGGCGGCCGGCCCGGGCGCCTCCACTCGATCAGGTCCACGCCCGATTCCTCGCGCGCGGCCGAGAGGAGCGGGAGGATGCCGCTCTCGGAGGCCGCGGCGAGCCGGGGCGCGAGGCGTTCGGCGGTCCGGCGCTCGAGGGCCGCCGAGCGGGCGCGGAAGACGTCCGCGACCTCCCGTCCGGCGCGCACGGTCTCCTCGACCGGCGGCGCGAACCAGCGCTCGACGCTCTTCTGGAGGAGGCCGGTCGTGGGAAGGACGAGGAGGGTGATGGGAAGAAGCGCGAGGCCGACGTACGAGGCGACGACGCGCACCTGGAAGCGCGAACCGAAGACGCCGCGGCGCGATTCGAGGATCAGCTTCGCCATGCTCCTCACGAGCACGAAGAGGAGCGCGAGGATGAGGACGATGACGATGTAGAACAGGACGAAGAGGAGGACGCGGTTCGTCGCCGCGATGGGCGACAGATCGCGCATGCGCAGGACGACGGCGTAGCCGCCCGCGAGCGCGGCGCCGAGGGCGAGCGCGATCGCGACGAGAATCCGGTTGTCGCGCGCCCAGCGCCGCCCCGGCGTCACGGGCGGAGACGAGTCGTTCAGCGAGCGCCGGTCGCCGTCCACTCGAAGATCCCCGACCGCACCCAGGCGGTCTCGGCGCTCGTCGGGACCACCCCGAGCGCGACGCCGCTTCCGTAGAGGCAGCGCACGCGGACCAGGAGCTTCTTTCCGAGCAGGTGGTCACCCATCGTGAAGGACGGCAGGCCCGGCAAATTCGCGAGCGCCGCGGCCGCTTCGTCGCGCGTCGGAACGACCTTCGTGTCCAGCAGGCGGGCGTCGAGCCGACGCTCGACCGCGTAGTCGGAGGTGACCGGCCGGTAGGTGGCCGTCACGGCGTAGCGCCGTTCGTCCTTGAGACCGTCGAACCAGAGGCTCCGGAAGACGAAGAGGCGCATCTCCCAGGCGACGGTCGTGGGAAGACCCGAGGCGAGCCGTTGCAGGACGTCTTCGGGCAGGGAGGGAGAAAGCTGCGCCTCGACGTGGAGATCGAGGCCGACAACCCACGTCGAGACCCCGGGGATCGCCGGCCCGTCTTCCGCGACGAGGTCGTGGGCCGTGTTCGTCCCGGCGAAGAGGGCGGCCAGAAGGAGGAAGGCGCGTATCCGCACCCCCGGACTTTAGCGGTTTGGCGGTTTTCGGGACTTTTTGGTTTAGATCCGCGCGGCCCGGACGGCCGAGCGCGCCGGCGCGTACAGCCCCGGAGCCGCGAATTCGGCGCGGCTCTCCTCGCGCAGCAGGCGCGCGAGCGTCGCGTGCATCGCATGTCCGGCCTTGTGCGCGACGATGTGGCCGATCACGGGGCGGCCCACGAGGGCGAGATCCCCGAGCAGGTCGAGCGCCTTGTGACGCACGAACTCGTCGGCGAACCGGAGCTCGCCGTTCTCGACGCGGTCGTCGCCCACGACGATGCAGTTGTCTTCCCGGGCGCCGCGGGCGAGGCCGTGGGCCTTGAGCGCTTCGTACTCCGAGAGGAAGCCGAAGGTGCGAGCCGGCGCCAGGTGCGCGGCGTAGGAGCCGGGCGTGAGGACGACCGTGATCGACTGCCGCCCGACGGCAGGATTCGGGAAGTCGATCGTGTACGTCACGCGCAGTTCGCGCGCGGGGCGGATCTCGAGCTTCTTGCCGCCCGAATCGGGAACGGCGATGACGCGCGACGGGGCGAACGGAATGGCGAACGCGTCCTGCGCGGCGACGCCCGCGGTCTCGAACGCATCGAGCCAGGGCAGCGCGCTGCCGTCGAGGATGGGCACTTCGGGGCCGTCGAGCTCCACGAGGACGTTGTCGAGACCCGCTCCGACAGTTGCGGAGAGCAAATGCTCAACGGTCGCCACGTCGCGGCCGCGCTCGCCGAGCGTCGTCGCGTGGTCGAAACGCCCGGCCTCCTCAGCGACGGCCGGGACGAAAGAATCGACGTCGGATCGGTAGAAGACGATGCCGTGGCCCGGAGCGGCCGGATGCAGGATGACGTGAACGTAGCGGCCCGAATGAAGCCCGATTCCCGAGAGCCTCACACGATGGGCGAGGGTGTTCTGTGCGCGCATTCGGAAGGCGGTCTGCACGGCGGATGCCATGGCGGAATCCCCTCTTTCTTTGCGTTTTCGGAAGGGAAGGCCTCCCGCCGGAACGGCGGGTGTGGCGGAACCCCCTCACCTGCGGCCTTTCGGCCACACCGGCTTTCGGGCCGACTCGTGCAGAATGGTGGCTGCTATTCTCTTCCTGTTCGGAGGCAGCCGTGCTCGCGCCTGTTGAAGAGAAGTACTATCAGGACTTTCTCGCGGTCCTCAGCCAAAAATGGCGGCCGTCGAAGGCGGCGTTCTACACGCTCGATCCCGCGCAGTCCGTTTTCTGCCTGAAGGCGCAGTTCGGCTTCACTCGCACCGACCATCTTGCCGAGCGCCTCGGTCGCAACGACACGGTCGTCAACTACGTCTACGAGCACCGCGAGCCGACGTTTCTCAACAACGTGAACAAGGCGGGGAAGCTGACGGACCTGATGGTCCAGGCCACGTCCACGCGCATGCTTCTCGCGCCTCTCTATCTCGACGGCCGGATCATGGGGCTCGTCGACGTGCGCGAGAAGGCCGGCCGCCTGGGTTTCACACACGACGACATCGTCGAGATCTCGGATCTCCTGCGGCGATTCGCGGTCGAACTGCGCCGCGTCGCGGACGCGCGCGGCGGAGCCAGCATCATCCTTTCCGAGCCGGCGCCCGAGATCGAACGGCCCCTCGACCGCGTGGTTACGGTGACGGCTCCCCCCTCTCCCCTGGAACGCACGTCCGGGTTTTCCACGGCCCAGCTCAGCACGTCGGGCCCCTTTCGCCGAGCCGGGGCCCTGCTGAGGGAGAGTGATGGCGAGAGCGGCAATCAGCTTCCAAACGCGGTGGCGCGGACGCTCCGGTTCGTCGAAGACACGCTCGCGCGCAGCTCGCCCCCGAAGGCCGCCGCGGCCGCGGGCGGATCGCTGACGCCGCACGAAGCCGAGTTCATCGGCCTCTACCTTCCCACCTGTCTCAGCTACGAGGAGGTCGAGGTCGCCGCCGTGTCCTCCTTCGTGCCGGGAAGCGCGACCATCACGATCGCCGCGCGGCGCCCTCTCGACCCCGACCTCGCGCCGGCCCTCCTCGAGAACCTCGAGAAGATCTTCGCGAAGACGGCCGTGCCGTTTCCGTTCGCGTCCGATCCGTCCTGGCGGTCCCTCGAGACGCCGAATGCCGAAGCACCCCCGCTGCACCGGGCCGAGATCGTCTCCATCCAGTCGAGCGTCCTCGACAGCTCGGCCGAGGGCGTCGTGCTGTTCTCGCTGCTCTTCCGCCACGGCCCGAACCCCGGGGTCCGCGAGTCCCTGCGCGCGGCGCACGTCGTCCTGCGCAACGTCCTCTCCGGCAACCGCAGCGAGGCCCGCTTCCGCGAGGCATATCGCGGACTCGTCAACAAGCTCCTCGAGCCGGGCCTTCAGAAACGCACGGCGCTCCGGACGCACTCTTTCAACGTGGGCCGCATGGCGCGGAAGCTGGCCGCGCAGCTCGGGGTTCCGCCGATGGAGGTCGAGCAGATCACGGTGGCCGGCATCCTCCACGACGTCGGCATGCGCGAGCTCAGCTACGACTCGCTTTACGCGAAGCGCACGCTGACGGACGAAGAGCTGTCCCTTCTCCGCCAGCATCCGCGCGTCGGCGCCCACCTCGTCGAGGACATCCCGTGGCCCTACCCGATCGCTCCGCTCATCAAGCATCACCACGAACGGTGGGACGGCGGCGGCTATCCCGATGGAATCCGGGGCGACGAGATTCCGCTCGGCTCGCGCATCATCCATCTGTGCGAAGCGTTCGACGCCATGACGTCTCCGACCTCGTATCGTTCCGTGCTGTCGCACGATCAGGCCATCGACATCCTCGAGTCGACGGCCGGCACGCAGTTCGACCCCGAGCTCATGCCGGAGTTCAAGCGGATGGTCGAGGGCGCTTCGGACTGAGCCGGGACGCCGCGTGAAATCCCGCATCGAGAGGCAGAGCGAGAAGGCCGACGCGCGCCTCGCCCTCAAGAACGCCGGGCACCGCCCGGTCGCATCGAACCGGCGCGCCTTCCACGAGTACAACATCGAGGAGAAGCTCGAGGCCGGCGTCTCGCTGACGGGCCCCGAGGTGAAGTCCCTGCGCGAGGGAAAGGCCAGCCTCCAGGACGGGTACGTGGCGGTGGCGGGCGGCGAGGCCTGGCTATGGAACGTCCACATTCCGCCGTACGGGGCGGCCAGCTACAACAACGTCGACGCGAAACGGAACCGCAAGCTCCTGCTTCACAAACGCGAGATCGTCCGTCTCGCGTTGAAGATCAAGCGGTCGGGGGCGACCTGCGTGCCCCTGAATCTCTACTTCAAGGGCGCGCGCGTCAAAGTCGAGATCGCGCTCGTGACCGGCAAGAAGCTCCACGACAAGCGCGAGACGATCCGGCGCCGCGAGGCCGACCGCGAAGCGCGCGCCGAGATGAAAGCCGCGCGGCGGCGCTGACGGCCGCCCAGCCATGCCGCGCCGCCCGGGCACGCAAACGCTACTCGTCTTCCTCGTGGCGATCCTCGTCTACAACGCGAACCTGCGCTACATCGCGAGCTTCGACAGCCTCGCCTCGAGCCTGCTTCCTTTCCGCATCCTCTCAGGGCGCGGGCTGACGCTCGAGGAACCCCGCGGCATTCCCCGCGAGATCGCGTACTCGATCGTGCGCTCGCGAACGGGGTCGTGGGTTTCTTTCTATCCCGTCGTGACCCCGCTCCTCGTCACGCCTCTCTACGTTCCGGCGGCCGTCTGGGTCGCGCGCGGCGGCAACCCCGAAATCGCGCGCGTGCTCATGGAGAAGCTCGGTGCCTCCGTCGTGGCCGCGGGCTCGGCGGCCGTTCTCTTCCTCGTGCTCCTGCGTCTGACGCGCCCGCGCTTCGCGCTCCTCCTGACGGCGGCCTACGCGTTCGGAACCTCGACCTTCACGATCTCGAGCCAGGCGCTCTGGCAGCACGGCACTGGAGAGCTTCTCCTCGCGGCGTGTCTTCTGTTCCTCGTGTCGGACGTGCGCTCGCCGGGCTCTCTCGCGGGATTCGGCCTCGTGGCGGGTCTTCTGGCGGCGAACCGCCCGACTGACGTTCTGTTCTTCCTGCCGATCGCGTTTCTCGTCGTCCGGCGCCATGGACGGCGCGCGTGGCCCTTCTTCGCGGTGAGCCTCGCGATCGGCGCGCTCGCCCTCGGCTGGAACCTCCTTCATTTCGGAAACGTGTTCGGCGGTTACGGCACATATACGGGCCCGGACGGAAGGCTCGTCGGGCGCAACCGGACCGGTCTCGCGGCTCTGCCCGGTCTTGCCGGACTTCTCTTCAGCAACCGGGGACTCTTCTTCTTCTCCCCGATCGCGCTCCTCGTCGCGCTCCTTCCCTGGCGCGGCCCCGATCGCCTGCCGGGCACGAGGCTCCTCCTCCTCGGATATCTCGCGACTCTCTACGTGCACGGGCAGTCGTTCGACTGGGCGGGCGGTTACTGCTACGGGCCGCGGTATGCGATCCACGGGCTGCCCGTTCTGTTCGCGTCCCTCGCCGGCCCGCTCGAAACGGCGTGGAGCCACGTGTCGGGTCGGCTCTTCGTGGGCGCGTCTCTCGCCCTCGCGTTCTTTTTCCAGATCATCGGAGCCTTCTTCTATCCGGGAGGAGACAGCGGGAATTGGGGTTACGGACTGTGGACGCTTCGGCGTTCGTCGCCGGCGCTCGCTCTCGCCGCGGGGCCGGAGCCTCCCGATTTCCTCGGTCTCCTCGTGCCGCGGCTCGCGACGCGCGTTCCGCTCGAAGATCGCGCCACGGCCGTGCGCTACGCCTGGGAGGAAGAGCCGCCGACGCATTGGGCGCCGGGCGAGAGGCACCGCCTCGCCATCCGCATCGTGAACGATGGAGACGATTCCTGGAAGGGGCTCGGCGGTTTCATGAACACGGGGGGAGTGCGTCTCCTCGTGACGTGGCGGCGCGGCGGGTCCCCGGGACCCGTCCTGTCCGAGGAAACGCGCTGGGCGTTCCTGCGTCTTAAGGCCGGCGGCACCGCGCGCGCCGCGTTCGACGTCGAAGCGCCCGCCGAGGAAGGAGCGGCCGCGCTCGTCGTCGGCCTCACGCAGGTGCGTGTCGGTCCATTCTCCGATCGCGGGCAGCCGCCCTTGGTCGCGAGCGCGCTCATCGAGGGCGCCGCGTTCGGCCCCTCGTGGACGATCGAAGGCCCTGGAGCGATCGCGTCAGGAGGTTCCGCGCGATTCTCGGTCGGAATTTCGGGTACGGCGCCGCGCGCCAACACGCTCTTTTACAGGTGGCGCCGGCCCGGCGGTCCCGTCGTCGCGACGGAGGGTGGCGTGCCACTCTTCTCGGAAGAAGACGGTGGGCTGCGCGCCGACGTGACCGTGAACGGGCGCGTGGTGTCCGGCGATTACGTTCTGGAGTTCGGCGTTGGCGGCCCGGAAGGAACGCGAGTCGAGTCCTGGTCGCCGCCCCAGCACATTCTCGTACGCTGACGGGTCCGACAGATTCTGTCGACCCTCCCACTGTGTAGAGCCATTTTGTTGCTGGTGAGCCCCCGAAACAGGGCGTTCCTCCCTCGAATCAGGGCGTTTTCCGGCCGCTCGGCCTTCTGTTCGGTGGCCCCACTCACTTCCGGGAAAACCGGCAGGAAATGTGTATGCGAATCGAGTGAGAGGACACTTCCATCTGGACTCGCATGACCATACCTCGCTGCTCCGCCGCCCGCCTCCTGGTGCTCCTTCTTGGAACGGGGGCTGCGTTGGTAGGCGCCCGGCCCGCAATCGCGACGACCTATATTCCGATTACAGACGTTGATCTCATTCAACGGTCGGCCGTCGTCGTGCGAGGAACGGTGGGCGTCACGCGCGTTGAAGAAGGTTCGGCGGGTCTCGTCACCGTCTACCGCTTCCATGTCGCCGAGACCTGGAAGGGAGGATCGGCGCCGGAGATCGAGGTTCTCGTTCCGGGCGGCAACGACGGGCGGCAGACGACATACTTCTGGGGGATGCCCGAATTTCGGTCCGGCGATGAGGAAGTTCTCTTCCTCAACCCGGGACGGGACGGACGGTTTCGGATCAGCGAGCTCCTGCTGGGAGCGTTCGAGGTCGTCGAGGACGCGAGCGGCAAGAGGTTTGCGATGCGGACGCGTCTCGCGCTCGGCGACGTCGGTTATGCGCGCGTTGCCCGCGAGGACGGAGAGCCCTCCGACGAAGCTGAGCCCGTTCGCGAGTTGGCGGCCTTCCGCGAGGTCGTCCGCGCTCCTGAATCGTTCGCCGCCCGGGCGCTTCTCGTCGATGCAAGCCGCACCGTGAATGGCACGCTGCTACCGCAGAATGGCGGGCGCCGGAACCCCAACTGGGTTCTTCTGAGTCCTCCGAACCAGTACCGCTGGAACTGGAACCCTGGCGGCCAGGCCACGGCGACCGTTGGCTACACACCCGGTGGCCAGACGAACGTGAGCGACGGTTCAGCCGGAATTCCGCACATCGCGACAGCTTTCTCTTCCTGGGCGGGTGTTTCCGGGGCGGACCTTCGGCTCGGGACTCCGGTCTCGGGCACTGCGGGTGCGACGATCGTTGTTAACCTCAACGTCACTTCTGACCCGAACGGCAACTGGACCACGGCCCTGTGCGGCGGCGGCGTCATCGGCGTCGGCGGGCCCACTGCGAGAGGCACACACACATACGCCGGGACGAGCTGGTTCACGATCCTCTCAGGCCAACTGTGGATGCGAGCCTATTCCTGCCCGACGTCCGCGGCTACGTTCGTGAACGTCCTTGCGCACGAACTAGGGCATGTTCTGGGCTTTGGCCACTCCGACGACGGGGTCGACGCGCGCGACACGAACACCACGAACAACTGCCTTGCGACGATGAAGTCGTGCCTCGGCGCCTGCGGCATCGCCCCGTGCAATACCGTCAACAATCTCCGATTCCCGTTCGCCCTCGGCGCCGACGACATGGAGGTCGCGCGGTTTGTCTATCAGGGAGCGGCGCCGCCGCCGCCGGCTCCACCCCCGCCCGTCTCCGCCGCGACGAAGTTCAACGCGATCGCCCCCTGCCGGGTCCTCGACACGCGCAACGCGGCGGGACCGCTCGGCGGGCCGTCGATCGGGGCCGGCGGCCTGCGCTCGTTCGTCGTGGCGGGCGTCTGCAACGTGCCGGCGAGCGCGGTCGCGCTCTCCGCGAACGTCACCGTCGTCAACCCCGCGGCGGCCGGAAGCCTCCTCGTCTACCCGAACGGAATCGTCTCCCCGCCGACGGCCTCGACGCTTGGCTTCCGCGCGGGCCAGACGCGGGCGAACAACGCGCTCGTCTACCTCGCATCGGACGGCAGCCTCCTCGCGAAGAACAACGCGGCGGGCACGCTCGATCTCGTTCTGGACGTCAACGGTTACTTCAAGTGAGGGCCGGACTCCACGCAGCGCTCCTGATCGCCTTCGCGGTATCCGCGGCCGCGCCGCTTGCGGGCCAGGCGGTGCAGGGCGGCCCCCTCCCGGGTCCGCTTCCGCTGCTCCCGGCCGACAACTGGTGGAACGCCGACGTGAGCACGGCGCCCGTGGATTCGAACAGTGCCGCCTTCATCGTGTGGATCGGCGCTTCGAAGGGCATGCACCCCGACTTCGGCGGTGATGCCGGCGTACCCGCGATCTACGGCATGCCGTATGTCGTCGTCCCCGGCACGCAGCCGCTCGAGCCCGTTGCATTCGACTACGCGTCGGAGAGCGACGTGGGCGCGCCGGGCAGGCCGGCCGGCTACCCGATCCCGGTGGAGGCGAAGACCCAGAGCCACTGGATCGAAGGCGGCTATCCCGGCGACTGCGACTCGTCTCCCGTGGGCTCGCCCTGCCGCGGCGACAAGCACATGCTGATCGTCGACAAGGACAACCGCTTCCTTTTCGAGACGTGGAACACCCGCTGTCTGCCCGCGAACTCGCCGTCGTGCACGTGGACCGCGGGCTCGGGCGCGGTGTTCTCGCTCGACAGCAATGCGCGCCGGCCCGATGGGTGGACGAGCGCCGACGCCGCGGGACTCGCGATCCTTCCCGGCCTCGTCCGCTACGACGAGGCCTCCTTGGCGGGCCCGATCCGCCACGCGTTCCGCGTCACGCTGCGCGACTCGAACGGATACGTGTATCCGGCCTCGCACGTCGCGGGCTCGAACCCGAGCGCCCCGCCGCTGGGGACGCGCCTGCGGCTGAAGGTCTCGAAAGACGTGTCGACGTTTCCCGCCGAGGCGCAAAAGATGTTCCAGGCCATGAAGACATACGGGCTCATCGTGGCCGACAACGGGACGGACCTCTACGTGCAAGGCACCTACGACACGCGTTGGGACAATGGCGTCCTGAATCCAGCGTTCTCGGCGATCCACGCGAGTGACTTCGAGATCCTGCAGCTCGGATGGCGCCCGTCGGCGGCCCCGATCGCGACGAGCCTCCACGTCCTCCCGCCCTGCCGCGTCGTCGACACGCGGTGGCCGCTGGGCTCGCTCGGCGGCCCCGCGCTCGCGGCGAACGGCACGCGGACGTTCCCGCTCGCGGGGACGTGCGGAATTCCGTCGACGGCGGTCGTCGTGTCGTTGAACCTGACCGTCGTCTCGCCGCGGGCTGCCGGCAGCCTCGCGCTATACGAGGGCGGCACGGGTACCACGAACGCGACCGCGATCAGCTTCCGCACGGGACAGACGCGCGCAAACAACGCGCACGTCGCGCTTTCGGCAGACGGCATGGGCCTTGCTACCGCAAGGAATGGCTCCAACGGGTCTCTGGACCTCGTATTGGACGTCAATGGCTACTACGAATAGGACGAAATACGTTGCCGCGGTCGGCTTTTCGCTGGCATTAATTGTCGGCGGGCGCGTCGCGTTGGCGCAGTCCCTCCCTCCGGGATACGCCTTGAAGCCGGGATTTCCGAAGCAGCTCAATGTCAACGGACACACGGGTTCCTCGGCCGCCGAGCCGGTCTGGGCGAACCTCGGCCTCACGGCGGGCCGAAAGTCGATCATCATCGGGACGAGCTCGAAGGAGCTCTACGTCGTGAACTACGATGGCTCCGTCGCCCCCGGCTGGCCGCAGCCTTTGCCGGGCGAGGTGCGCAGCAGCGCCGCGGTCGGCGACCTCGACGGCGACGGACTCCCCGATATCGTCGTCGGCTTCGGTGGCGGAGGGAGCGACCCCACGACCGTCGGAGGCGTGCGGGCCTTCAAGAGGGACGGCACTGTTCTCTGGACCGTGAACGGCGCGAACGAGAGCGGAAGTTCTTTTCCTCTTGGCGTCGTCTCGACACCGGCGATCGGCGACATCGACGGCGACGGCCACAACGACGTCGTCTGGGGCTCGTTCGACGGGCACATCTACGCGGTCGACGGGCGGACGGGTGTCGCCAAGGCGGGATGGCCGCTCTTCGTGCGTGACACGATCTGGTCCTCACCCGCGCTATACGACATCGACGGCGACGGCAAGCTCGAGATCATCATCGGCACGGACTCGCACGCGGACCCCACGGCTAATCCGCCCGGCGTTCCGCCAACGATCGCCGGCGGGCGGCTGCACGTCCTCACGTATCTCGCGCAGGAGTACCCCGGCTTTCCGAAGGACGTGGATGAAGTCATCATCTCGAGTCCCGTCGTCGGGGACATCGACGGCGACGGACGCCCCGAGATCATCCACGGCACGGGGACGTACTACTCGATCGTGGGCGGCGCCGCGTCCTCGAAGAAGCTCTACGCGTGGAAGTGCGACGGCACGGCTGTGCCGGGCTGGCCCGTCACGACCACGGGCCGCATCACCGGCTCCCCCGCGCTCGCGGATCTCGATGGCGACGGGGTCCTCGACGTCATCGTCTCCGAATACGGCGGAACGTCGGGGCCACACGTCGTCGCCGCTTACAAGGGGAATGTCCCTGCGGGGCCTGCCCAGAAACTGTGGGAGACGACGCCACTGGCCTACTCGGGCTTTAATCTGAGCGCGGGACAGCCCGTCGTCGCCGACGTTCTCAACGACGGCAAGCTCGAAGTCCTCGTCTCCACGAACTCCGAGATCTGCATCCTCTCGAACACGGGTGTCCAGCTGACGGCGAAAGCCGTAAACACCACTCCCTCGCTCTACATGCCGACGGCGGCGTCCAGCGCAGCCCTGGACGTCGACAACGGCATCCTGAACATCGCGGCCGCGTCGCAGAACTCCTTCGCCTCTCCCGTGGACGTGACGGTCTACGCCTGGACGACCCCGAAGACCACCCCCGCCGTGTGGAGCGCGTTCCGCTACGACGCGAGGCGGCTGGGCGTCGCGCCGAATGCGGGCGCATGCGCCTCACGGACCGTGGTTCCGACGTCGTTTTACGGCCTCACGCCTTGCCGGGTCATCGACACGCGGGTCGGGAGCGGCCCCCTGGGGGGGCCCCCCCTTGCCCCGATGGCGCCCCGGAACTTCAACGTGGCGGGGGTTTGCGGAATCCCCTCTGGCGCCGTTTCGATCTCCGCGAATGTGACGGTCACCAACAACACGGGGTCGGGGGAGCTCGTCCTGTTCGCTTCCGATGTCCCGCAACCGGGCACCAGCACGATCAGCTTCCGGGCCTTCCGGACCCGGGCCAACAATTCGCTCGTCTACCTGGCCGCAACGACCCCCACATTCAGCGTTTACAACAATTGCATCGCACCAGTGGATTTCGTCCTGGACGTGAACGGGTACTTCCAGTGAGGTGCCGACACTACCCCGTGATCCTAATTGGTCTAATATCTCGCTTTAAGTAAGATAGTGTAGGAGCTTAGGAGGCTGTCCATGAGAAATCTTCGTTTCGGGCGTGCGATCGTTTTCGCCATCCCCTTCGTTGCCGCCGGAGCATTCTCGCGGCCGGCCGAGGCGCAGACGGGCCTCCAGTTCTACGCCGTGACCCCGTGTCGCGCCGTCGACACGCGCAGCGGGTTCGGCGGGGTCATTCCCGCGGCCACCGTGCGCAACCTCGTCATCAAGAACGTGTGCGGCATTCCGGCGACCGCGATGGCGGTCTCCCTGAACGCGACCATCGTGACGCCCACGCTCGACGGCTTCTTCAGCTTGTGGCCGGCAGGCGGCGTGTTCCCGGTCGTGTCCACGATCAACTTCCTCGCGGGCGAGCCCGCGCTCGCGAACGGCGCGATCGTGCCGCTCTCAGCGAGCCCGGTCGCCTGTCCGCTCGGGCCCTGCGACCTGTCGGTCACATACGGCACAGCGACGGGCGGCGGCACGACGCACGCCGTCCTCGACGTCACCGGCTACTTCCAGTAAGTCCGCGTCCCGGGGCCGCGCCTTGCGCGGCCCCGGGTACCATTCACAGGCGTGGAACGCGAGCGGTCCCGGGGTGTTCTTCCGTTTGCCGCACTGGCCTTCGTCTCGGCCGGCCTGACGGGCTGGCTCCTCGTGTCCTCCCGCATCCCGCGTGGCGCGGACCAGGCCGTGCCGGCGCTCATGGCCCGCCACATTCTCGAGGGGAAGGGTCACCCCGTCTTCTACTGGGGCTCGACGTACGGCGGCTCCCTCGAGCCGCATCTCCTCGCCGGCGCGTTCAAGATCTTCGGCGATTCGCCGGCCGTCTACCGCAGTCTCCTCGTCGTTCTCTACGCGGTCTTCCTCGCGGGCACGGTCGCGTTGACGCGGCGCTTCTTCGGACGCCCCGCGGCGCTCGTCTCGGCGCTCTTCCTCGCCGTGCCGCCGTTCTTCCTGCCGTACAAGGTGCTCACTTCCGACGGGGCTTACGCGAGCGTCGCGCTCCTCGGCCTGGCGTCGCTCGCCTTCGCGCTCACCGCGGACGAGCGTCTCGGCGCGAGGCGCCCGGCGCTCGGTGCCTGCTTTCTCCTGGGCCTCGCGGCCGGGCTGGGATTCTGGGTCACGCCGGTCACGCTGCCGGTGGCCGGCGTGGCTTTTCTGTGGCTCGTCGGCCGGCCGCGCCCGCGGCCAGGGGCTCGCGCGCTGACGGGGTATGCGCTCGGCGCATTGGCGGGGGCTACACCCTCTTTGATCTGGAACGCGCGCCACGGCTGGGCGAGCCTCCGGGCGCCCGAGATGGCGCCCGCGGCCGGCGCGAGTCTCCTCGCGAACGCGAAGGGCTTCTTCGCGGAGTCCCTGCCGGTCCTCCTCGGGGCCGCGCGGCCCCACTTCACGAGTGATCCGCACGCCTCCTTTCCAGGCGCGCTCGTCGCCGTTCCCGTTCTCGTCGCGGTCCTCCTCGTCCCGGCCCTCGACGTGGCCCGGCGGGATCGGCGCGTCCGCCTGCTTTTCGGGGCCCTCCTCGCGCTCTCGGCGGCGACGGTCTTCTCGGCCCGGCTCACGCCGTCGGAGCCGCGCTATCTTGTCGCGGCGTACGCGGTGCTCGCGCCGCTCCTCGGGATCTCGCTCGGTTCGGTCTTCATGGGGAACCGGCGGCCGCTCGCGGCGGCCGGCCTCGCCGCGTTCGTCCTACTCGTCGCCGCGCAGCTCTCGAGCGCGATCCACGCGCACCGCCACCTCGGGGACACGGACGACACGCAGGTCTCCGGGCCGCTCGAGACTCTGCTCGCGGCGCTCCGAACGGAGGGAGTGACGCGTGCCTGGGCGAACTACTGGACGGCGTACCGGGTCACGTTCGAGTCGAAGGGCGAAATCCTCGCGACCCCGATCCCGCGCGAGGACGGCGCTCGCGAAGCCTCGTTCGACGAGGCGGTCCGGACTGCTTCCGACCCCGCGGTCGTCCTCCTGCCGCCGCGCGACGCGTGCTTCCGAAGCTATCTCGTCGAGCAGGGCGAGCCGTTCGTCGAACGCGCCGCCGGGGCCTTCGCGATCTTTCATTCGCTCCCGCGCGCGACCGCCGCGCTGATCGGCCGGGCGGGCACGCTGCCGATGCCCGCCGCCGCCTATCGCGTGGCCTGGAGCGGCGACTCCGTTCTCGCGCGCATGGCCCCCGGAGAGGCCGCGCGCGCATCGGTACGCGTCACGAACCAGGGCCCGTGCACGTTCATGCATTCCGTCCGGCTTCTCGCAAGCTGGAAGGGACCCGTTTCAATCACCCAGGCTTTCGCGACTCCCGACCGGCGCGTCTTGCCGGGCGAGGCGTCGACCCTCGGCTTCTCGCTCGAGGCGCCCGCCGCTCCCGGAGCCTATGTCCTCACGCTCGATCTCGAGCAGCAGGGGATCGCGGCCTTCTCCGAGAAGGGCGGCGCGGTCTTCCGGAAGTCCGTCGACGTCGCGCGCTGACGCTCAGGGCGCTGAGGGAAATGCGCGCGCGAGGCCGCGCTCGGGGACGAGGATGCCGCCGAGGCGTGGATCGGGACCGCCCGGGAGGATGAGCGCTCGCGGGCGGTAGGAGTCTCCCGGTATCGCCTTGCCGCCGAGGAGGATCTCGGGGATCTCGTCCTCGAGCGTGAACCGCCCTGCCGCCGGGTCATACGTGAGGACGATGATTTTCGCCCACGCGAGCTTTCTGCCGGGACACGTGCCCTTCAAGAAGCAGTCTCGCTCTTCGACCTCCAGGCAGCGGAAGCCGTCGGGTTCCGTCTCGCAGGTGGTGCCCGCGTCGGGTGCCCAGAGAAACAGCAAGGGGCGGTAGGCCGGATCCGGGTAGAGGAGCGTCGCCCACCGCCGCGCGAGATACGTCACTTTCGTCGCCTGAAAGGCCGGGTTGGACGGCAGGACGAGGAGAAGTTCCGTGTCGGGCCGCGCGCGGGGAACCTGGTCGACGATCGAACTCAGCTCCGCGCGGTGCCGTCTCCAGATGGAGAGGTAGAAATCCTGTCGCTCGATGCCGCCCGCGACGCCGCAGGCCAGGAACGTGCCCGCGAGCACGCCGCCGAGGAGGCGGCCGCGATCCCGGCTCGCGAGAAGCCGGCCCGCGGCCCAGGCGATGACGATCGAGGTCAGGACGCGCGTCAGGACGTGAGTCCGGTAGAGGCGATCCGAGAACTGGACGGCGGCATACGCGGCGTGCGAGAGGAGCGCGGCGGCGATGAACCACGCGAGGACGAGACGGGGCGGGGGCGCGCCGGCAGCTTCCTCGTCCTCTCCGGCGCGCCTCAGGCCGTGCCTCAGGATCGCAAGACCCGCGGCGGCGGCGGCAACGGTGAGCCACGCCGGCAGGACGTGGGGCGGCGCTTCACCGAAGAGGGGCCGGTCGAACGTCCACTGCCACGGGAGAACGTTGTTCGCGGCGAGGATGAACGTGCGCGTGAGCCTCTCGACGGGCGGCAAGGACCGCGCCGCGACCGCGAAGTAGTTCGAGGGATCGCGGAACCCCGCGAGCGTCGCCAGGACATAGGGTACGAAAACGGCGCCCCATGCGGCCCCGAGAGCGAGGGCACGCGCCGTGAGGCCTCCGGCGGCGACGAGGAAGAGAAGCGGGGCGAGCGCGAGTGCGACTGCCGCGCCGTCGATCGTGTACACGCTGCCGAGCGCGCACGCGAGGGCACAGACGAGCCATGCGGGATTCGCTCCGCGGACGAAGCGGACGCCCGAGTCGAGCGCGAGAATCCCGAGGAGGACGCACACGTTGTATCCCGTCGCGACGAGGCTGTTCGTGAGGATGTCGCTCGTCGCCGTGATCGTGAGCGCGCCCGCGAGCCACGCCGTCCGGGACGCTCCCGGGAACAGGCCCTTCGTGAGCCGGGCCGCGGCCCACCCGATCGCGAGCCAGATGCAACCGTAGAAGAGCTGCAGGAAAAGGACAGGCTGGCCGGTGGCCAGCGCGAGGAAGAACGGCAGCCCGAGAAGCCTCCGAGTCTCGGTGCCCATGGGAGCGAAGAGCGTTGCAGGCAGGCCGGGTGACAGGAGGGTTTCCTGGGCGATCGAGAGCATCGACACGTCGTCCTGAAAGAGGCCGCAGTCAAACGCGAAGAGGCCCCAGACGAGAAGCGTCAGGAGCACCCAGCCCTTCCAGCCGGCCGCGAGCCCTCGCGTAGACTCGGGGCCGTGCGGGCGCGTGTTCGTGGCATCGCCTTTTCGGTCGCGCTCTCGGCGTTTGGCATCGCGGGATGCGTGCGCTTCAACGTCGCCACCCGCCTGCCGGAGTCGGGTTTTCGCGCGTCGATCGACCTCTCCCGATTCCCGACCTCCGGCCGCTCCGGCGAGAGAATCGAAGGGCAGGTGACCGTGGCGAACCTGAGCGACCAGGTCTGGAAGGCGGCGGCGTGGAACGCCACGGGAGAGGTCGTGAACCTCTCGTATCACGTGCGGGCTCTCGACGAAACCGTCCTCGCGAACGACGGCCTGCGTACGCCGCTTCCCTTCGACGTCGGCCCGGAGCGCAGCGTCTCCTTCAGGGCGCGCGTCACCCTGCCGGAGACGCCCGGGCGGTATCTCCTCGAGTTCGACCTCGTGCAGGAAGGCGTCGGCTGGTTCGCGGCGCACGGCTCTCCGAGCGCGCGCATGGTTTTCGAGGTGACGGCTCACGGCTGACGCTCAGTGCAGGAAACGCGCGAGTCCGACGTCGCCGTGCAGGTAGCGAGCGGCACGCGGGTCGGGCGGACCCGGGATGATCAGATCCCGCGGACGATAGAGGTCGAGGGGCGGCGGCAGGCCCCCGAGGATCAGATCGGGGATCTCGTCCTCGAGCCGGAACCGACCCTCCTCCGCGTGCCACGTGAGGAGGGCGACCTCCTGCCAGCGGAGTCTCGTTCCGGGGCACGCGCCGGCGTCGAAGCAGTCCTTCTCCTCGTAGGGGCGGCACCGGAACCCCTCACGATCCACGACACAGGATCCCTGCGCGTCGACGGACCAGAGGAAGACCTTCGGCCGCGTCGCCTCGTCCTCCCAGAGCAGCAGGCTCCAGCTCGTCGCGAGGTACGGCGCTTCCGTCGCCTGGTACGAGGGGTCGTGCGGGACCGCGAGCAGCAGCGTCGCCGGGAGTTTCGCGCGCGGAACCTCCTCGACGAGGGACGCCAGCTCGACGCGATGCCGCCGCCACGTCGAAAGGTACATGTCCTGTCGCTCCATTCCACCTGCGACGCCGAAGCCCGTGAAGAGCGCGACGAGGGTGACCCCGGCGATTCGCGGGGCGCCGCCGCGTGCGAGGAGCCGGCTCGCCGCGAGACCGAGGGCGATCGAGACGAGCGCTCGCGAGAGAACCTGCGTTCGGTAGAAATATTGCGAGAACGCGACGCCGGCATACGCGGCGTGAACGGCGAGCGCCGCGAGCGCGCACCACGCGGCCGCGAGGAGGTCGCGCCGCGGATCGCGGGCGGGCGGGTCGTCCGCGAGGCGCGCGAGGCCGCGGGTGACGAAGGCGAGCCCGACCGCGGCCGCGGCGGCCCAGAGCCAGACGGGGATCACCTGCGGCGGAGCGTCGCCGAAGGGGACGCGCGAGGAGGGCCACGTCCACGGGAAGAGATCGTTCGACGTGAGGACCGCCGTGCGCGCGAGCCGCGCGCCAATCGTCAGCGGAGCCGTCGCGTTGCCGACGTAGCTTTTCGGATCGCGAAGCGTCGCGGCCATCAGAAGCCCGTAGGGCGCGAGGACCGCGGCCCAGGCAGCGGACGCGGCGACGCTGCGGGCGGTGACGCCCCCGAGCGCGACGAAGAGAAGCAGCCCGAGCGCGAGCGCCGGGGCCGCACCGTCGGCCGTGAAGACGCTGGCGGCGGCACAGGCGCAGCCGGCGCAGAGCCACGGCCAGGGTTCCCCGTTCGCGAACCGCGCGGCGCACGCGAGAGCGAGGAGGCCAAGGAGCGTGCAGACCTGGTAGCCGAGCGCGACGGGGCTGCCCGTCAGGTAATCGCCGGTCGCACAGACCGTCAGCGTGCCCGCGAGCCACGCGGCACGCGGCGCGCCCGGGAACAGCTCTCGCGCGAGGAGAAAAGCGGCCCAACCCACGGCGAGCCACGAGAGGCCGTAGAGGAGCTGGAGCGCGAACACGGGCTCGGGCGTCGCCCACGCGAGAAAATATGGCAAGCCGAGGAGGCGGCGGGTGGACGCTCCCATCGGCGCGAAGAGGCCTATGAGCCCGCCGGCCTTCCAAGCCTCTTTGACCGCCGCCATCAGGGCACCGTCGTCCTGATACAGGCCGCGGTCCAGCGCAAAGAGGCCCCACACGAGGATCGTGAGAAGGATCCACGTCCCCCACGGCGGGCGGGGCGCGCCCGCCCCCGGCTCCGCTCCCCGGGCGCGCGCCTCGCGTTTGAGGTGTTCGAGGTGACGGCTCACGGCCTGGCTCCCGCCCGCCAGGCCTCGCGGAAGCGTGAGAGGAAAGCCGGGGCCGGCTCGGAATTGCGCTCGGGAATGAATGCCCAGCTGTCGTACGCGACCTCGACGAGGAGGCCCGACGTTCCCGTCCAGGCGATCAGCGACTCGAGCTGCGCGCGCGTGTGCGCGAGCACCGCCCAGCGCAGCGGGTGCGCGCCGAGCGACTCCTCGATGCCGTAGAAGTCCGCGTTCTGTTGGAACGGGATGCCTGCGATCCGGCGGGACGAGAGGAAGTTCATCGGATATGCCACCCAGTAGTCGCCCGTGACCGCCTCGATGCCGCTCTCCGACAGGAACGCGATCACCTCCGCGTCGGCGTCGCGCCGCTTCTGCCAGAGCCGCCGCTCGGCGGAGCCCGGGAGGTAATAGCCCGCGACGTTGAAGGCGAGGACGAGCGCGACGAGAGCGGCGGCGGCCGCTCGGGAGCGGCGCGCGACCGCGGCGAGGAGGAGGGCGAGGGCGGCCGCGAGGGTCAGGTAGAGAGGGAGGACGTAGCGCACGGTGAGCCCACGCGCCATGCCCGCCGCGGACACGGTTGCGAAGAGGAGGACGGCGCCGCCCGCGAGGAGAAGGACCGCGTCGGGAGGCGCCGGTCGCCGCGCTCCGGCGAACCGCGCCCTGAGGAAGGCCGCGGCGCGCACGAGCGCGAAGACGGCGGCCGCGCCCCAGAGCGCGAGGACGGGCGGCCGGAGCGCCTTCCGGAATTCGGACGGCGGGTTCGGACCGTTCTCGGGGTCGAGCGACGCGGTGAGCTCGGGCAGGCCGTAAGTACCGAGATACCGGACGTTGTCGGCGACCTGTGTGGCTCCGGTCACCGGGCGCACCGAGAAGTTGCCCTGGAACGACCCGAAGGGAACGAGAACGTTCCAGGCGATCCACGGGAGCGCGCCGAGAGCGAAGGCCGCGGCGGCGAGGCCGGCCGTCCGGCCGCGCAGAAGCTCCCGGCGCCGCGACGCGCCGAGCCAGAGGAGGGCCGGGAGCGTCGCGGCGAGGGTCTGGATGGAGTTCCAGAAGCCGAGCCCCGCCGCGACGCCGAAGAGTGCGAGGCCAACGGCATCGACTCTTCGATGGAGGCGCACCGCGGCCGCGAGGATGGCGACGCAGAGGAGCATCGTCTCCGGGTACGTGTTCGGCATGTACGTCCAGAACGCGTAGGCCGGAGGCGGGAGAGCGAGGAGAAGGACGGCGAGCGGCCCAGCGACCGGGCCGAGGAGCGCGAGCGCGAGCCACGCCCAGAGGATCAGCGCGCACGAGCCCGAGAGGAACGGCGCGACCGCGAGGGCGGGCCGTCCGACGCCCAGGACCTGGAACGCGGCCGCGTGCACGTAGCACTCGAGGGCGCCGAGGCGCCGCGGCGTGTAGAAAGCCTGTGGGCGCCCGTCGAGGATTCGCAGCGCGACGAGTCCCGAGTTCAGGCAATCCGCGTCGGCCGGGTACTTGTGGATCGGATAGGCGAGGGCCGCGCGGAACGCGATGCCGAGCAGCACGAAGGCGACGGTCGCGGCGACGGCCACGCGCCCGGGCCTCTGCTCAGCCGGCGCCGGTGCGTCCACGGCTCGCGTCGTCCGGCTTCCGCGCATCCAGCACCTCGTCCACGATGAAGCGGGGGCGCCGCCGCGTCTCGTCGAGGTTGCGCCAGAGGTATTCGCCGATGATGCCCATCACGAGGAGCTGAGCGCCCGAGACGATCAGGAGCACGACCATCAGCGAGGCCCAGCCCTGCACCTTCAGGTCGAAGGCGAAGTGCGCGACCACGATGAAGAGGGCATACCCGAGGCCGGCCACTGAGATCAGGAGCCCGAGGAGCGAGGCGGCGCGAATGGGGCCGTACGAGAACGCGACGAACGAGTCGATGAAGTACTTCAGTTTTCGGCCCAGCGTCCACATCGACGTCCCATAGCGTTTCGCGCGCTCCTGGCGGTGGAATGGCACCACGGCCGGGTCGAAGCCGAGCCAGAGGACGAGGCCCATGAGATACGCGTTGCTCTCCTGAATCTGGAGCAGGAGGTCGCGCACGCGCCGGTCGATGACGAAGAAGTCGAAGCCCTGCTTCGGCATGGTCGGGATGGCGAACCGGCGGAAGAGGCGGTAGAAGACGTTCGCGAGAAGGACGTCGAGGGCAGGATCGTCGCGCCCGTCGCGCGCGGCGAGCACGACCTTCTTCCCGTCGCGCCAGTGCGCGAACATCGCGTCGAGCGTTTCGGGCGGGTCCTGCAGGTCGGCCGAAATCGTCGCGACGGCGTCACCCGAGGCGTGCGAGAGACCCGCGAGAAGCGCCGCGTTCGAGCCGAAGTTGCGCGAGAGCCTCACGATGCAAAGGCGCGGCTCGTCCTTCTGGAGGCGAGAGAGGACCGCGAAGGAGTCGTCCTTCGAGCCGTCGTCCACGCACACGAATTCGAACGTGTCGCCGGGGTGGCGCGCCGCGAGCGCCGCGAGACGCGCGAGGAGGTCCGGCAGGCTCGCCGCGTTGTGGTACACGGGGACGACGATCGAGAGGACGCTCATCGTCCCCTTATCGCCTCCTTGTCCGCGGCGCCAACGTCCCGAACGTGATGCGCCGGCACGCCCGCGACGATCGTCCAATCGGGCACGTCGTGCGTCACGACCGCGCCCGGGGCCACGATCGCGCCTTCGCCCACCGTGATTCCGGCCACCAGGTTCGCTCCCGTGCCGACGAGCGCCCAGCGCCGGATGCGCGGCCCCTTCACGGACCACGGCGCGAGGCCGAAGCGCGTGAGGTAGACGCCGTTGTCGTTCACCGTGAGAACGCCCGGGCCGATGAAGACGTCCTCCTCGATCTCCATGTTCCCCGTCAGGATCGCGCCGTCGATCACGCGCGTGCGCGCGCCGATCCTCGAGTCGTACATGAGGAGGACGCCGCGCCCGAGGACGACGTCGTCCGCCACGTCGCACCCTTCGCGGATCGAGGCGAGGTCTCCGATCATGACGCGCGCGCCGAGCCGCGAGCCCGCGTAGAGCACGGCGTTCGCGCCCACGATGGAGCCGGCCCCGAGGACGAGCGGGCCGGGCTCTTTCGGGACCTTCCGGGTCGTGTTGCCCGCCGTGAGGGGCGGGCGGCCGAGGACGGCGCCGTCGAGGATCCGGACGCCGTCGCCGACCACGACCCCGGGGTAGATCGTGACGTGATGGCCGAGAACGACGCCCGCGCCGAGGCGCGCCTCGGGGTCGATGGCGTTCTCTTGCGGAGTGAGCGTCCTGTCCATCTACCAGTACCGGTCCTTGTAGCGGCGATAGTAATCGAGCGTCCGCGCCAGGCCGTCCGCGAGGGAGGTGCGGGGGCTCCAGCCGAGGAGGCGCCGGATTTTCGAGATGTCCGAGACGAAGTCTCCGGGCTCCTGCGCCTTGCGTTCCGCCGAGAACGGGGCGAAGGACCATGTCGCGCCCACGAGCCACGCGAGCTCCTCGGCGAGCTCCCGGAAGGTCGTGGCTCGGTCGTCGCCCACGTTCAGAATCTCCCGCCGCGCGCCCTCGGAGGCCGCGGAAAGGAGGATCGCCTCGATGCAGTCGTCGACGTAGAGGAAGTCGCGCTTGATCGTTCCGTCGCCGAAGACCTGGAGCGGCTTGCCGTCGAGGGCGACGCGTACGAACCAGTTCACGACGCCATAACGCGAGTGTTTCATCTGGGCGCGCGGCCCGTAGATGTTCGTGAGCCGGAGGAGCACGGACGCGATCCCGTAGACCTCGTCGTACACCTCGATGATCTTCTCGGCCGTCAGGTTCGAGATCTCGTAGAGGCCCTTGGGATGCGTCGGCGCCGTCTCGCTGACGGGCAGGGAAACCGCGGGGCCGTACTGGCCGCGCGTGCCCGTGTAGACGACGCGCGCCTTGCGGTTGTGGTGTTTTAGCGCCTCCATGAGGACGGCGGTGCCCTTCACGTTGATGTCGATGTCGGGAAACGGGTCCGTGAGGCTCAGGATGTGGTCCACTTGGCCCGCGAGGTGGAAGACGAAGTCCTGTCCGTCGACGGCCTTCTTCATCGCTTCCGCGTCGCGGATGTCGCCACCCGAGACCCGAACGCGCGATTTCACGGGCTCGATATTGAAGAGGTTCGCGCCGTAGCCCGGCAGCATCGGGTCGCAGATGGAGACGTCGACGCCGAGGTCCACGAGCGCGATCGCGAGGTTGCTCCCGATGAACCCGAGGCCCCCCGTCACGAGCGCGCACGACCCCTCGAAGCGGGAGCGGAGAGAGGAGGGCAGGGGCGCAACGGGGGCCGGGAGGGGACTCATCCGCGGGCGTCTCCTTCCGGCTCGGCGAAGGCGCGCCGGATGCGGTGGAGGAGCGGGCCGAGCGCGCCCCCGCGCGGGCGCCGGGCGGCGAGCACGGTGTAGTCGTTCGGGAAAACGCGCAGCCTTTGGACGAGAATTTCCTCGAACCGGCCGAGGAGGCGCAGCACGTCGACGTCCCCGGGCCGCTCCTTCTGGAAGTTGTGCGCGATGTCTTCGAGGAGGAGCCCGAGGATCGTGCCGCCATAGTTGGCGCGGAACACGATCTCGAAGTGGCGCGTGACGGCGTCCAGAATCTCGTCCGAGCGCACGGCCTCGGACGGGTCGTGGATGTTCCAGTGCTCCACGGGGAAGCTGCGGTACGCCGTCTTCGGACTGAGAGTCCCGTCGTCCCTCAGCCGCTCGGGCATCGCGGCGAGGAGGTCGCGCACGACGGCGAGCCGGGCCTCTCCGAACTGGAACTGGCGCGGGCCGACGAACTCGTTCGTGAGAAAGAGGCCGCGCGGCTTCAGGGCGGCGGCCACACGGCCCAGCAGCCGGTCCAGGTTCTTCACGTGGTGGAGCGACATGTTCATGAGGACGACGTCGAAGGTCCCCTTCGGGAGGCGCGCGTCGTTCAGGTCGGCCCTCTCGAATGTGACGTTCGTGACGCCTTCGGCGACGCTGTTTCGGCGGGCCGTCTCGAGGGCGGCGGGAGACGCGTCCCGCGCGTCGATCGAGCCCACGAGGCCGAGCTTCGCGATCCAGATCTCGGTGCCCGCGGCCCCGCATCCGAGCGAGAGCCAGCGCGCGTCCTTCGGGATCCGGAGCCGCTCGATGAGCCCCACGAGCCAGTTCGTCGTGGGCGACCCCGTCTGCCTGCTCTGGACGATCTCCTCGAGGACGAGCGCCGAACCCAGCCAGCCCTGCACGGGGTTATTGACCCGTGATTCCGCCTTCTCACCCCACACGCGCGCGACGGTGTCGAGCTCGCTCATGGCGCCGTGAGCATAGCGTCAGAGGCGCCCGCGCCGGGCAGGAGGCGGGCCAGGAGACGGGGCCGCACGAGCAGAGAGCGCGCGCGCACCGAAAGCGGCGCGGGCCGGATGAGCGCGCTCGGCCGGTACGCGCCGGCGGACTCCGGAAACTCCCTGACGAGCCGGTATTGGAACGACGTCGGATCGAACCTCAGCACGACGAGACGGTCCCACTCGTGCAGGCCCGGACCGGGTCCGCCAGTGCAGGACAGGCCTGCGGCGACGGGCCTGCAATCGGACCCCCAGCCCGGCAGCGCGACGACGGTTCGCCCGGCGACGGACGGGTCGTCCCGGAGGAGAACCATCCACGCCGACGCGAGGTAGGGGACCCGCGTCGCCTGAAAGCCTCCCGGGTCCGGCACGAGGGAAAGGACGAGCGTCGCCTTCGGGTCGAGGGCGGGCGTGGCCTCGAGAATCGAGGCCAGCTCGGCGCGTTGCCGGCGCCACGTCGCGAGGTACGTGTCCTGCCGCTCGAGGCCTCCCGCGACGCCGAGGCCGACGAAGAGAGCCGGCAGGGCGAGCGCGAGGCGCGGGGCGCGAAGGCGGCGCGCGGCCGCCTCGGCGGCGAGGGCGATCAGCATCGAGGCGAAAAGGCGCGTGAGGAGCTGGGTTCGGAACCGGACCTCGGCGACCTGCACGCCCGAGAACGCGGCGTGTGTCGCGAGGATCAGGAGGACGAGGGCCGCTGCGACGCGCCGCTCCCGCAGCCGGTCCTCGTCGGGAACGGGGGAGCCGGTCGCGGCGCCGCCAGCCCTCGCGACGGCGACGAAGGCCGCGGCTCCGGCGAGCGCGCACGCGGCGGTCAGCCAGACCGGGAGAATCGCGGGAAGCCGCTCGATCCAGACCGGGGTCCGGAACGCCCAGCGCCACGGCATGAAGTCGTGTGCGAAGAGCGCGGCGAAGAGGCGTGCGCGGACGAGGGGAGGACGCGCCACGAGGGCCGCGGCCGCATACCCCGTCGGGTCCGTGAGGAAACGGATTAAAAGGATCCCGTACGGGACGAGCGCGAGGCTCCAGGCGGCGGATACCCGGAACCAGGCGCGGTCGGCGCGGCCGCGCGATGCGAGAAAGAAGAGCGGGGCGAGAGCGGCGGCCGGGGCCGCGCCGTCCGTCGTGAAGAGGCTCACGTTGACGAGGAGGACGGCGAGGACGAGCGGCGCGGGTCGGCCGGTGGCCTGGAAGCGCAGCGCCGCGGCGAGGGCGGCGACGAACGCGAGGGCCGACACGACGTAGCCGAGCGCGAGGCTGCTGTTCGTGAGGAGGTCGCCCGTGGCGGTGAGGGCGAGCGCCCCCGCGACGAGCGCGGCGCCCGCGGAGCCGCCGGCGCGCCGGACGAGCGCGCGGACCGCGAAACCCGTCGCGAGCCAGGCCGCGCCGAGGAAGGCCTGCAGGACGGCCGCCGGCGCGGGGGAGGCCCAGGCGGCGATGTACGGCGCCGCGAGCAGGCGGCGCGTCGGCGAGACGAGCGGCGCGAACAGGCCGCGCAGCGGCGCGCCCACGTGCTGCGAGACCCACATGAGGTGCGCCGCGTCGTCGTGGAAGAGGCCCCGGTCGAAGGCGAAGAGGCCCCAGACGAGAAGAGTCAGGAAGACGTAAAGGGCGGCGGCCCGCTTCACCCGATCGCGTCCAGCCGCCCCGCGATGCGGCGCGCCGCGTGGCCCCACGTCCATTTCGCGGTCATCTCGGCCGCCGCGCGGCGGCCCTTCTCGAGGGCCTCTTCGCGGTGCTCCGCGACGTGCCGGAAGAGGTGTTGGAGGTGCTCGGGGTCGGGATCGCTCCAGCAAAAGCCCTTGTAGTACGGCGCGCGGGCGTCGGCGGGCAGGAGGCCGCGGATGCGCAGCGGATAGGAGATGCCTTCGTGGACGAACTCCGTGTGCGCGCCCCAGTCGGTCGCGATGGAGGGCAGGCCGCATGCCATCGCCTCCATGAGCGGCATGTCCCAGCCCTCGCCGCGCCCCGCCGACACGTAGCAGTCCGCCGAACGGTAGAGGGCGCCGAGCTGGTGGTACGGAAACTCCTTGTTGTGGAGGAACGCGATGCGTCCGCCCGCCCGGGATAGACCGAGCGCCTCGATCTGCCGCCCGACGTTCGTCGGCTTGTTGACGTTGAGGACCTTGCAGACGAGAACGACGGGGTCCGTCCTCCGGAACGTCTGGTTGAAGACCTTCAGGATCATGTCCGCGCGTTTACGCTCGCCCCACTCGAAGCTCGCGAGGAAGACGAAGTCGCCCGCGGGATTCGGGAACGCCTTGACGGCCGGGTGGAAGTGGTCGACGTCGACGCCCAGCGGCATGACCCGGACAGGCACCTTGAGGCCGGACGCGACGAAGCCGTCCCGGTTGAAGGCCGACGGCACCCACACCTCGTCCATCTCGTTCCCGTTCTTCACCCACTCCGCGGGGAAGCCGTCCACCTCGAACATCGTGTAGCCGACGCGCGTCCTGCCCTTGTTGCGGAGGAACACGTCACCCTGGCCGTACACGACCGAAACCGGAGGGCGGCGGCCAGTCTCCCTCTTTGAGATCACGTTCAGGAGGTAGTCGCGAGCGTTCTCCGGCTCGCGCACGGGGAAGGGCGTGCCCGGCCCGTACACGTACGCATAGGCCGCGCGGACGCCTTCGGCGTCGAGCGCGCGGAGGATCTCGCGGCAGCTCATCGCGTAGCCGGTGGGGAAATTCAGGATCGACTGCCACGAAACGGAGCGCGTGTAGCGCGCGTCGAGAGCGCTCTTCCAGCGCGTCCGGAACGTCGCCTGGCTCTTCCTGAAGATCTTCTCGAAGAGGTCCGGGGCATCGCTCGTCGAGCCGTGCTCGCGGTGGAGGAGCGTCACGGCTCCGCAGCACACGGTGCGAAACCCCTTCTCCTTCGCGCGGAGGCAGAAGTCCGTGTCCTCGAAGTAGGAGACGTACTCCTCCGAGAGGCCGGACAGAACGTCGAGGAGCTCGCGCCTGAGGTACGCGCACGCGAAGACGATGCCCTCCACGTCGCGCGTCCGCGCGTACTGGTTCACGTCCGCCTCGAGCGCGCCGATCTGCTGCCCCCAGAACGTGTCGGGAAGGATGAACGTGCCCGCGTGGAGGAGGCGCCCGTCGGGCAGCACGAGCCGGCAGCCCACGACGCCGACGTCGGGCGCCGCATGCGCCGCGTCGCCGAGCGTGTCCAGCCACCCCGGCTGCAGGATCTCGACGTCGTTGTTCAAGAGGAGGACGTCGTTCCCGGGTTCCGCGGCGCGGATCCCCGTGTTGTTCCCGCGAACGTATCCGAGGTTCGAGGGATTCGTCAGGACGCGGATCCACGGAATCTCGCGCAGGCGCGCGGGCGTCTCGTCGGCCGACCCGTTGTCCACGACGAGGACGTCGACCTGGCCGAGGTCGGTGTGCGCCTTCAGCGTCTCGAGGCAGCGGCGTGTGAGTTCCCAGCGGTTCCAGCAGAGGATGACGATCGTCACCCGCCGACGCGTCACGCGCTCTCCCGGGGCGGCACGCGCTTCCAGAGAAGGTCCATCTCGGCGGCGATGTCCGCGCGGGTCACCTCGATCGTCTCGTGCCATTCCGTCAGGCGGAATGGCGACCCGTCCGCCCCGCCCTCGGCGGTGTCGCCGCGCGCGAGCGCGAGCGCCGCGTCTCGAGGCAGGACGGCGACGGCAGCCGCGAGCCTTTCGGAAAGCTCCCGCACGAGGGCGCGAAGCTCGAGGACTTCCCGTTCGAGCGGCGCGAGGCCGCCGTCCGCCTCTACCATTGGCGGCCGACGAGAGAGCGCAACCATTGGATGACGCGCCACGGCAGGGAAGTCTTGACGGCCGCGACGTATGACTCGGCCTCCTCGGTCCGGTTCTTGAGCGCGACCCGGTCGGACTCCAGCTCGGCGATCCGGTATTCGAGGAGCCGGACGTCCTCCTCGAGCCTCCTCACGGCCGCGAGCGCCATCTCCCTCTCGTGGCGGGCCTTCTCGAGCCGGGCCGAAACCCACTCGTCGTCGGGAACGCGAACGGACATCGAGGGAAGTATAGTTTCGAAGACTCATGGCGGTGTCCGTCGTCATCCCGGTTTACGAGAGCGCGAGGATCCTCCCCGCGCTCCTTGGACGCGTCACCGCCGTCCTCGACCGCCTCGGCGGAGCGTGGGAGGTCATCCTGGTCAACGACGGAAGCCGGGACGAAAGCTGGAAAGCGATCCAGACGGCGTGCGCGAGCCGCCCCGAGGTTCACGGGATCGACCTCATGTCGAACTTCGGGCAGCACAACGCGCTTCTCGCCGGGATCCGCGCCGCGCGCCACGACGTCGTCGTCACGATGGACGACGACCTCCAGAATCCGCCGGAGGAAATCCCGCGGCTCCTCGACGCGCTCACGGAGGGCGTCGACGTCGTCTACGGCACCCCCTCCGCCGCGCGCCACGGCCTCGTCCGGAACCTCGCGTCCTCTCTCACGAAGCTCGCGCTGCGGTCGGCGATGGGCGTGGAGATTGCCGGAAAGGTCAGCGCCTTCCGCGCCTTCCGCACGGCGCTGCGCGACGGCTTCGCGGACTACCGCAGCCAGTACGTTTCGATCGACGTCCTCCTCAGCTGGTCCACGCGCCGCTTCGCGAGCGTCGAGGTGCGGCACGAGGCCCGCGCGGAAGGGGAGACGACCTACACGTTTCGCAAGCTCGTGACGCACGCGCTGAACATGGTCACGGGCTTCAGCGTCCTCCCGCTCCAGATCTCGAGCGTGATCGGCTTCGCGCTCACGCTCTTCGGCATCGCCGTATTCGTTTACGTCCTCGGGCGCTACCTCGTCCTCGGGTACAGCGTTCCCGGGTTCCCGTTCCTCGCGTCGATCATCGCGATCTTCTCGGGCGCCCAGCTCTTCGCCCTCGGCATGATCGGCGAGTACCTCGCCCGCATCCACTTCCGGGTCATGGACCGCCCCGCCTACGTCGTGAGGAGACGGCTGGCGGGAGCAGCCCCGGCCGGCGCGCGTGCCGGCTCCTGACGCTCTCTGGCGGCCGGTGGACTGGGACGAGGCCGTCTTCGGCGTCCGGACGGCGCGCCTCGTCCCGACCGAACCGGACGCCGCGCAGCTCCGGACTGCGCTCGCGGAGATTCGCGCGTGGGACGGGCGCGTGGCGCACCTCCTCCTCGAGTCGGGCGCGGACGAGTCCGCGCGCGCGGCGGCGGACCTCGGATTCCGCTGCGTCGACGTCCGCGTGACGCTCCGCTGGGCGGCTGGGCCGGAGCCCGCCTCGATGGCGACGGGCGCGCTCCTCCGGCCTGCCCGCGACGCCGACCTCGGCGCCCTCGAGCGGATCGCCCGCGCGAGCTTCGGAGACTCCCGCTATTACCGCGACGGTTGCTACCCGGCGGAGCGCTGCGGCGACCTGTACGCGCGGTGGATCCGCGAGAGCTGCGCGGGCGCCGCCGATCTCGTCCTCGTCGCCGAGGCCGCCGGAAGCGCCGCGGGCTTCGTGACGTGTCACGCGCGGGCCGGCGGCGAAGCTGGTTCGATCGGACTCTTCGGCGTCGCGCTGGAAGCGCGCGGCGCCGGCCTCGCGTCGCGCCTTCTCGGCGGCGCCCAGGAGTGGTTCCGGGGCGTCCCGGTCGGCGCCGTGATCGTCGTGACGCAGGGCCGCAACGTCGCCGCTCAGCGCGCCTACCAGCGGCGCGGATTCCTCACGCACGCCGTCCAGCTCTGGTATCACCTGTGGCTGTGAGCACGCGCATCCCCTTCAACAGGCCCTGCCGGACGGGGCTCGAGGAGCGCTACATGGCCGAGGCCCTCGACGAGGGCCACATCTCGGGCGACGGCGCGTTCACGAAGAAGTGCCAGGCGGTCCTCCGGGATGCGCTCGGGGCGGCCGGCGTTCTCCTCACGACCTCCTGCACGCACGCGCTCGAGATGGCCGCCCTCCTACTCGACCTCGAGCCTGGCGACGAGGTCGTCGTCCCGTCGTTCACGTTCGTCTCGACGGCGAACGCGTTCGCCCTCTTCGGAGCGCGTCCCGTGTTCGTCGACGTGCGCGCGGACACGCTCAACCTCGACGAACGCCTCCTCGAAAAGGCCATCGGGCCCCGCACGCGCGCCGTCGTGCCCGTCCACTACGCGGGCGTCGGCTGCGAGATGGACGCGATTCTCGACGTCGCCCGCCGGCGCGGCCTGAGCGTCGTCGAGGACAACGCGCACGGCCTGTTCGGCGCGTATCGCGGCCGGCCCCTCGGCTCGTTCGGACGCCTCGCGACGCTGAGCTTCCACGAGACGAAGAACTTCAGCTGCGGCGAGGGCGGCGCGCTCGTCGTGAACGACCCCGCGCTCCTCCCGCGCGCGGAGATCCTCCGCGAGAAGGGGACGGACCGCAGCCGGTTCTTCCGAGGCGAGGTCGACAAGTACACGTGGGTCGATCTCGGGTCGAGCTACCTGCCGTCGGATCTCCTCGCGGCGTACCTTCTCGCGCAGCTCGAGGCGAAAGAGCGCGTGATCGCGGCGCGCCGCCGCGTCTTCGAGTTCTATGCGGGCGCGCTCGGCGCGTGGGCGGCGGAGCACGGCGTGCGTCTTCCCGTCGTGCCAGCCGAATGCGGGCAGTCCTTCCACATGTTCCACGTGCTCCTGCCGTCCCTGCGCGTCCGCGAGGCGCTCGTCGCGCACCTGCGCGCGGCCGGCATCCTCGCGGTCTTCCACTACCAGCCGCTCCACATCTCGCCGATGGGCCGGAAGTTCGGCGGGCGCCCTGGCGACTGCCCGGTCACCGAGGACGTGAGCGACCGGCTCCTGAGGCTGCCCTTCTACAACGACCTCTCGGACGCGGACCTCGACCGCGTCGTCTCCACGCTTCTCGCCTTCGACGGCTGGTGACGGCGTGGCGCCTCAGGCGCCGATCATGCGGAGACGCTCTTCGATGCGCGCCGCGGTCGCGTCCCAGGTCCAGCGCGCGGCGGCTTCGGCGGCCGCGGCGGCACCCCGGACGCGCGCATCCTCACGATGCGCGTGCACATGCCGGAGCGCCGCGACGAGCTCGTCGAAATCGGGCTCCGCCCACCGGAATCCCTCGTAGTAGGGACAGCGCGGGTCGGCGGGCACGAGCGTCTTCGGGGCGATCGGGAAGCCCACGCCCGCGTGGAAGAACTCGGTCTGGCCGCTCCACGCCGTGGCGATCGTGGGAAGGCCCGACGCCATGGCCTCGAGGATCGGCATTCCCCAGCCCTCGCCGCGCGTCGGCAGGACGAACGCGTCGGCGCTCCGGTAGAGGCTCCCGAGCTGCCGCGCCTTGACGTGGTGGTTGTAGAGAATGGCGACGGGAGGCCCCGACGCCGGGAGGCCCAGCTTCGCGATTTCCTCGGGGACGTCGAGGTGCCCGTCGAAGTTGTTCACCCGGAGGAGCAGCAGGACGTCGTCGCGTCCGGTGAACGCGGCCGCATACGCGCGGAGGAGAAGGCTCGGGGCCTTTCGTTCGCCCCACTCGAAGATCGAGAGGAACGTGAAACGCTCGCTCGCGCGGGCCGCCGGGAACTCGGGATGGAACCGCGCGGGGTCGAAGCCGAGGGGCACGACGTGGACGGGCCGCGTCACCCCGCACGCCTCGAAGCGTTCCTTCCCCCAGTGGCTCGGCACCCAGATCTCGTCCATGCGATTGCACGCCGCCACCCAGTGCTTCGGAATGCCGTCCACCTCGAGCATCGTGAAGCCGATCTTGTGGCCGGGATGCTGGGTGTAGAAGAGGTCGGCCTGCTCGTAGCTCACCTGTGGCGCGTCCGGGAAGGGCGGCCTGAGCGAGATCGGCCCGAGAACGGGGTCCGTGATCTGGCTGCGCCGCGGCCACGACGTCGCGCGGTACGACAGCGAGACGCCCCGCCGGACGAGCGCGAGCGCCATCTCCTCGGAGTGGATCGCGTAGCCGATGGGCAGGCCCCACCGCGACTGCCACGTGACGCGCAACGGGCCGGTCACGCGCGGGGAGTCCCGCTCTTTTCGGAGGGCTCGAGCCCGCCCTGCTTGTCGAGCCGTGCCTCGAGGGCGGCGACGCGCGCGCGCAGCGCGCGCTGCTCGACGAGGAGCACGTCGAGGACGTGGCTCGCCGCGTGCTGGTACTCGGACACCTGACCCCACTGCGGAAGTCCGTACCACCAGAATGCCTTCGTCAGCGTGCGCCGGAAGAGGTTGATCGCGGGGCCGAAGAACGCCCGCTTCGTCTCCAAAACCTCCGTGTGCTCGATGGCCGTGTCGAAGTGGATCGTGCGTAGGCTCGCGGCCAGCCGCGGGTCGCCGTGGTCGCCCTCGCGGAGCTGCCGGCCCACGGCCTCGATCGCGTGCGACGCGTCGTCGTCCTCGGTGCGGATCCAGTAGACGTTCATCGGCTCTCGAGGGTCAGGATCGAGCGGGGAGAAGGCCGTGTCAAGCGCGAGGGCCACCCCGTCTAAACTCGTGCCATGTCCGCCTCCCGCGCCAAAGCCCCCGGCATTCCCGTGTACGACACGGCCCGGCGGGGCTTCCTCTTCGTGGAGGAGGCGAAAGCCCTCTGGGCGTACCGCCATCTCGTGGCCGAGCTCGTCGGCCGCGACATCAAGGTCCGCTACAAGCGGTCCGTCCTGGGCGTTGCATGGAGCATGCTGAGCCCGCTCCTCTCGATGGTCGCCCTCACGATCGCGTTCTCGGCTCTCCTCAAGCAGCAGATCTCGAACTACCCGGCCTACTTCCTCGCGGGCTCCGTCTTCTGGAACTTCTTCTCGCAGGCGACGGCGCACGCGGCCTCCCTGACGGCCGACGCGTCCGAGATCTCGCGCCGGATCTACGTGCCGCGCTCGGTCTTCGTCGCGGCGGCCATCGGGGGCGCGCTCGTGAACCTCCTCTACACGCTCGTCCCCCTCTTCCTGATCATCGCGGCCACGGGGCACCCGATCCACGCCACGTGGCTCTTCCTCCCCGTCTCCATCTTCGTGGCCGTTCTCTTCACGGCGGGCGTCGGTCTCGTGATCTTCACGATGGCCTCGCGCTTCGTGGACGTGAAGGAGACGTACCTCGTCGTCCTCTCGACGTGGTTCTTCCTGACGCCCATCGTCTATACGCCGGCGATTCTCGCGCCGAAGTACCGACTCTTCATACGCCTGAATCCGCTCACGTACCTCGTCGAGATGTTCCGGGCGCCCATCTATGACGGCTGGCTCCCCGGCCGCAACACGCTCCTCTTCTCGCTCCTCGCGGGCGTCCTGTCGCTCGCGTTCGGCTGGCTCTTCTACGCCTGGAAGATCGAGGACTATGGCACCCGCCACTGACGCCGCCGCCGTCGCCGCCGCCCTGGCGACCGGACCCGCGGTGTTCCTCGACCACGTCACGCTGCGCTACCGCATCCCGCGCGAGGTCGTCGTCACTTTCAAGGAATACGCCCTGCGCAAGCTGCAGGGCCGCATGGAGCACAACACGCTCGTCGCCCTTCGTGACGTCAACATCACGGTCGCCCGGGGCGAGCGCGTGGGGGTCATCGGAGCGAACGGGGCGGGGAAGAGCAGCCTGTTCCGACTCATCGCGCGCGTGAGGAGGCCCACGGAAGGCCGGCTCGTCGTGCGCGGGCGCGTGGCGCCGCTCCTCGAGCTGGGGCTCGGGTTTCACGGCGACCTCACGGGCAGGGAGAACATCATCCTGCAGGGAACGCTTCTCGGCTTCTCGCGGCGCGAGATGTCGAATCGGACGCCGGCCATCGCCTCGTTCGCGGAACTGGAAGAGTTCCTCGACGCCCCCGTCCGGACCTACTCGACCGGCATGTCCGCGCGTCTCGCCTTCTCCGTCGCGACGGACGTCGACCCCGACATCCTCCTCGTGGACGAGGCGCTCGCGGTGGGCGACGAGCGCTTCCGCGCGAAGTGCCAAGACCGCATGGCCGCGCTGCGCGAGGACGGGCGGACGTTCCTCCTCGTCTCGCACAACCTCACGGACGTCGTCGAGTCCTGCCAGCGGGCCATCTGGATCGCCGAGGGCCGCGTCATGCAGGACGGCCCCGCCGCGGACGTCTGCGACGCCTACCACGCGTGGGCGCAGGGGGGCGCGCCGGCGTAAGCTGGTGGCGTGAGGCCCGTTTCCGACGCCCCGCCTCTCCCCCCGGCCGAGGTCGACCGCCTCGTCGAGGAGTTGAAGAAGGACGTCGACCGCACGCTCATCCGCGAAAATCTGAAGCTGACGGTCGAGGAGAGGCTGGTCCAGCTCATGAGGCTTCAGGAGTTCGCAGGGGAGCTGCGGCGGGCTGGCCGGGCGACGTTCGGTCTGCGTGACCCTTGACGCCCTGATCCGCCTGAAGTGCGCCGCCGGGCGCCGGAAGGACCTCGAGGCGATCGCCGAGCTGGAGGCCATTCGGGAGGAGCGAGAGAAGACCGGGCTCCGCTGACCTGCCGCGCTGAGCCGCGCCGAAGAGCCCCGTTTGAAGCCGTTCTAAGATAATGTCGTGACGGACTTGCCGGACTCCACTTCGGATCTTGACGCCGGGCTCCGAGAGGCGCTCGTGGAGGTCGTCCGCCGCCGTGTGCCCGACATCGACGCC
>Ga0208587_1000013_pt1 | contig 122053 bp, 104 predicted proteins | sample NGESurdeep092012_7_FD_184472 | JGI IMG/M metagenome (GOLD analysis project Ga0208587, IMG submission 184472) | Arctic peat soil microbial communities from Barrow, Alaska - NGEE Surface sample 210 deep-092012 (SPAdes) | ecosystem: Environmental > Terrestrial > Soil > Wetlands > Peat ...
TCGAAGAAGACCGCCCCAAGCCCGCGGCCGCCCGCGTTCGTCACGCCCGCGGCCTCCGCGCGCTCGTGGAAACGCCCCTCGGCATCCTGCACGAGAAGCATCGCCGGCTGCCCGTCGTAGTCCTCGGGAAGCCGCATGGCGTACGGCGAGAAGGAGCGCTCCCTCCGCGCGTCGGTGTCGAGATAGCCCACGACATAGAGATCCACGCGCCCGTCCCCGTTCACGTCGCCCGCGGCCAGCCCCACGGCATAACCCGGCGCTACGACTCCGCGCGCGGCCGCTTCCTCGCAAAACGTCCCGTCCCCGAGGTTCTTGAAGAGCGTCGTCCGGCCCACGCCCGTGACGACGAGATCGAGGCGTCCCGAGCCATCGAGGTCCACCCAGGACGCGCCCATCGTCCAGCCGCACGAGCGGATGCCCGAACGGGCCGTCACGTCCTCGAAGGTCCCGTCGCCTCGATTCCGATAGAGCACGCCGCAGGGCCCCGCCTCCGGCTTGTCGCCGTTCGCAACGGAGCCCGTGAAGAAGAGGTCGAGAAAACCGTCCCCGTCGAAGTCCCCCATCGCGACGCCCCCGCCCATCGTCGCGAGGTTCCGCCCGCGCTTGAGGTCGCTTTCAAACCGGAACGTCAATCCCGCCCGCTTTGTCACGTCGGTGAAGCGGATCGGGGGGCGGGGAGAAGAGGAGATTTCTTCGAATGAGTAACACAGCAGGGGCACGAGCAGGAGCGCTGCGAGAAGCACTGAGGCGCACCGCAAGACTATCTTTCCCCCAGCGCCTTACGGAACCGCTCGGGCCCGACCTTCCGTGTGAGCGTTTCCTCGAGGAACTTCGGATCGGGATGGCGTTCTGTCTCGGGATACGGATACGCGGACATCGCGTGGAACGGCCAGGGCCCGTACGACTGCCCCGTGACGGTGTTCTTGTCGAAGTCCTTGTCCCAGCCGTCGGAGACGAGAATCCAGTCACGGCGCCACCCCGCGGCGAGGGGTGGGAGCTTCGAGGCGTCGTACGTGATCCTTATCGCGTCGCCTCCCTTGAACGCGACCCAGCGGTCGTCGGCCTTCGAGAGGAATTCCGTCACGTCGCCGAGACGCGTGACGCGGCCGGGCACGTCCTCCCAGCGCGGAGCGGTCGAGACGTCGCCGTGGTCGAACACTTCGGGGCCGTCGGGCGTCTCGCGGTACCCGCGCGGAAATCCGCGTTCGGAGAGCACGGCGGACGCCGGAGAGAGGAGCGTCGTGACGACTTCCACGGCCGGGTCGTTCACCGTGACGAAGGCCTCGTCCCAGAAAATCGCCATCGTCGTTCGGATGCGGACGCGCGGATCCTTCGGATCGACGAGGCCCGTCAGGTCGACCGGCATCGTCTTCGTCTTCCCCGCGGGGAAGCCGAACGACTCCATCGCGACTCTCCAGCCGCCAGCGCCATCCGGCACTTCGAGGACCGGCGGGAAATGCGCGAGGTCCTTCCGCTGCGAGAGCGAGACGTTGATCGACGTGTCCGTGTAGAAGATCCAGCCCGAAAGGTAGAGGATCACGCGATCCCCCGCCGTCACGTCTCCGAGGTCGAGAACGAGGGAATGTTCCTTTCGAACTCCCTGATAGAACGTTTCTGGCCCCGGTCCCACGTAGACCTGATCGCGGCGGGCGAGCCGGGCGGTCACGTTTTCGGGGCGGCCCGAGGCGTCGGAGAATGCGGCGCGCACGGGCCGCGGACGCGCGACGGTGAAGAGCTTTTTCTCCGTGACGCCCGGAATCGTTCGCTCGTTCGGCACGACTCCCGTGCCCTCTGGATGGTCGACGGCCATCAGCGTGGCCTCGTCGAGGAACGCGACCTCCCACAGCTCCTCCGTGTAGTCGATCTGGAGCCGGCCGGCGGCATCCGCCCGAAGCGCCGCTCCGTCGATGAACAGCCACTCGCGCGCGTCCCAGCCCGCGAGGTGGACGCCGTCATAAAGGAGCCCGATCGGCGAGCGTCCGAGTGCATCGGAAACGAAGCTCCAGACGCCCGTCTCGCCATTCAACGCGTAGACGAACGGGCACGAGCCCTTGAGCTGCTGGATTTCCTTCACGACCGACTTCGCCTTCTGGTCGAAGACGTTCTGCGGCACGCCGTTCGTCCACGTGGCCCGCACCACGTCGGCCTTCGTGCGCGCGCCGAGACCGACGTGCGTCGGCAGGAGGCCCGCGAGACGCGCGACGTAAAGGTTCCCCGCCTTCACCTCGACAAGACTCCCGACTCCCTGCCTGTTCACCTTTCCCGAGCCCGTGGGCAGCCCCTCGAGAACGACGTCCAGCCAGCCGTTCGCGTTCCCGCCGTCGTTGATGAGCACGCTGGTTTTCCCGCCAGCCGAGACGAGGAGGTCGAGATCTCCGTCCTTGTCGACGTCGTACGCGACCAGCGTTTCCGCTCCTGTCAGGTCAGAAGAAAACGAATTCTTCTTAGAAGGTGAAGAGAAGACAGCCCAGTCCGCGAACTTGCCTCCTCCCAGGTTTCTATACGCGCGAATGCCGTCCGAAGAGGCCGCGATCACGTCCGGGAAGCCGTCGTTGTCGAAGTCGGCAAGCACCACCGCCCGCATCGCGGCCGAGGCGCCCGCAGCGTCGAGCCCGCTCCCTGCACCTTCCAAGAAATCCCCATCGCCCTTGCCTATGAGCAGGCGTAGCCCTCGCGAGGTGGCAACGACGATATCGGGAATCCCGTCAGCGTTCACGTCCTCCACAGCAACGTCCATTGCGCCCGCGACGTGGAGCGGCACGGTCTTGAAGACGCCTTGGCGCAGGTTGAGGCGCAGGACGAGGTCGCCCCGCGCGTCGATCGTCACGAGGTCGGGATCCCCGTCCCGGTCCACGTCGGAGACGACGACCTTCTTCGACGCGAACTTCGCGTCGCCCGTCTTCGCCGTCACGTCCGTGAACGTGCCGTCGAGGTTGTTGCGGAGGAGCTGGTCGGGCTTGTTGCCGCCGAAGAGGTAGACGTCGAGGTCGCCGTCGAGGTCGAAGTCGAAGAAGGCGGCGTGGGCGTACCCCGCCGGGACCTGATAAACGGCGGCAGTCCCGGAGTTCGAGAGATCCACTTTACGAAGGAGACGTGCGACGGGCTCTTCCGAGGGCGCCGGAGAACGGAACGAGACCGGGATCGCCGCGCCCGCCCCCGCGCGCAGCCCTTCCTCCACTTTCGAAGAGAAACTCTGGACTGGCAGCCCCACCACCTGCGTGAACACCTCGGCGAGCGACTGCTGATAGCGCGGCGTCACCCGAAGGACGTTCTCCAGGACGCGGACCTTGACGGTCGCGCCCTTGACGTCGCCGCCGCCGAGGAGCGTCCTGGCCTCCCCGAGAAACTGACGCGCGCGTGCGTCGCCGTCCGAGACGAGAGGGTCGAGCTCGGCGACACCCTTCGACAGCGCGGGCGCGTCGCCTGCCTCCCCCTGGAGGACGAGAAGCTTCAATCGCGCCGGCAGATTCGAAGGCGAGCGGGCGATGATCTCGGTGAGGCGCGTCCTCCGGGCGGTCTTTTCGGCCGGCGAGGAGGACGGGTCCGTCTCGACGCTCCGCGCGAACCGCCAGCGCGACTCGAGATCGCGCGGGTCGAGGGCCGCCGCCTTCTCGAGGGCGGCCCGGACGGCGGCGGGACGATTCCGTTCGTTCTCGAGGACGGCGCGGATCGCGTGGAGATCCGCCCGATCCGCCAGCGCGAGCGCCTTGCCGAGGAGCGCTTCGGCACCCGGGAGATCCTTCCCGCGCAAAGCCGCGACGGCGCCGTTCGCGAGAGGCAGCGCCTCCCCCGGCACCGCGTCCGCCAGCTTCGCGAACGTCGCCCGGGCCTCCTTCGGCCGGTCCTCCTCGAGCTGCGCGAGCCCCACGTTGCGCAGCGTCAGGATGCGCGAAGCCTGTTCGGGGGAGAACCGGGGAGAAGAAGAGATTTCTGCTGAAGAGAAAGACGAGGAGAGAAGGGCCGCGGCGAGCGGCAACGCAATGCACAGCGGGAAGCGTTCGAAGAGAGACCGTTTCATTGAAAGGGGATTATGGACGGAGCGCCGCCACCCGCTCGATTCTCCTTCCCACTTCACCTTCTAAGAAAATCCCTCTTCTCTCTTCTCCCCTCGACCAGCGTCACGAGCGTGCCGGCCGCCACGTCGTGGAGCGTGTCCCGGCGGCCGTCCGGCCAGCGAACCTCGATGACGTCCGCCGCTTTCGCGCCTCCGAGGCCGAAGAGGAGATCGTGCGACGACTGCGAGAGGTACGACGAGCCCGCGCGCACCTCGCGGAGCTGGACCCGGCCGTTCACTCGAAGGCGCACCACGGCGCCGAGGGCGTCGCGGTTCATGCCGTGATCGGCGGAAAGCCGGACGACGACGCGCCCCCCGCCCTCTCCCCACGCGTTCCGATAGAGATGGAGCGGCCCGCGGAAGCACGAGAGCACGACCTCCGGCGCTCCGTCGCTGTCGAGATCCGCGTAGGCGAGTCCGCGCGTGTCCTCGAGCGTGTCGAACCCTTCCACGAACGCGCGCTCCTCGAACGTGCCGTCGCCTCGATTCCAGAAAAGCCTCTTCGGCGTCCGCGAGGCCATGCCGTTGACGCCGAAGTCGATGCCTCCCCACACGCCGTCGTGAAAGTTCACGCCTTCGCGCCCCATCGCGTTCCAGAAGGAAATCTCGTCATCGACGCCCGTCGTCGCCCGGAACATGCCGTTCACGACGAGGAGGTCCTCGCGGCCCTTGCCGTCGAGGTCCACGAACTCCGTGCCCCAAGCCCAGCCGCCGTCCGCGACCCCGGCCGCTTCCGACGTGCGCGCGAACTTCAGACCCCCGAGATTGCGGAAGAGCGCGTCTCCGCCGGAGCGCCGCCGCATCATCTTCCCCATGTACGGGCGCACGAGGCCCACGCCCGGAAGCGGCGGCATGGGCCAGCGCGAGTCGTTGAGGATCCAGCGATAGGGCGTCCAGTAATCCGAGACGTGCAGGTCCCACCGGCCGTCGCCGTCGTAGTCCCCCCACGCGACGCCCATTCCGTAGCCCTCGTCCTCCGTGCCGTTCGTCCTGGCGATGTTCACGAAGAACGGGTGGCCGGGGGTGGAGCGGTTCTCGAAGAATCCGTTCTTGCCGAAGTCGTTCGCGACGTAGAGGTCGTCATCGCCGTCATCGTCCGCGTCGCAGGCTCCGGCGGCCAGGCCCCAGCCCACGTCGCCGAGGCCGGAGGCCGCCGTCTCATCGACGAAAAAGGGATGCCCGTTGCGCTCGACGTTCCGGAAGAAGCGGTCGCCTCCGCCGTTCCTGCCGTCATAAACGGGACCCGTGACGCGCGCGTCTCCGTAGCTCGCGACGAAAAGGTCGACGCGGCCGTCCCGGTCGGCGTCGAAGAACACCGCGGACGTGAACGGCCCCGAGAGGCCGGCAAGACCCCACTCCTGGGTGACGTCGCGGAACTTCCCGTTCCCGAGATTCTTCAGGAGGCGGCACGGGGAGATGTGATTCGAGAGAAAGAGGTCCGCCAGCCCGTCCCCGTCCACGTCGGCCGCGACCCCGCCGGAGGCTTCCATCTCCGGCAGGAGGTCGAGCCCGGAGCCGGCCGTCGCGTCGCGAAAATGGCCCGTTCCGTCGTTCAGGAAGAGCCGCGGGTGCCGATTCGGGACGATGACGTCGATGAAACCGTCGCCGTCGACGTCGACGAGGAGGACGCCGGGATGGTGGTGCGTCGCGGGGAGGCAGAGGTTCGTCGACTCCACGGGATCGAGGGGTTCGTGCGGCGCGACAAGGCCGCGGGAAGCGGCCTCCTCGAAAAGATGAGGGACGCCGCGCTGGATGACGGCGGGCCCGTTCACCGCGAGGGCGGAGCGCAACTGCCAACGGCCATCCGGAAAGGATTCGGGGGTTCTTCTCCGAAAGAGGGAGAGATCGAAGAATACGTTCGCGGCCACGCGTTCGGGCGAATCCTCGCGCGCCCAGCCCTGCAAGCGAAATTCGACGCGAACGGTCAGGTCCGAAGAGGATTTCTTCTGAAGGTCGATGATTCGGACGGCCGAGCTGCAGCGATTCCCACATGCGCCCCGCCACCTTTCTCCAAGCTCTCGCAAAGGCGCTGCCGTCGCAGACTCCATCGCGCCGACGCCCTCTTCCTTCTTCCCTTCAAAGAAATTTTCTCTTAGCTCTTCTACGAACTCCGCCGTCCCGAACGAGTACTCCTCGAGCGTGGGCATCGGCCGCGTGCCGCCGCACGCCGGCACAAACATCGCCACGGCGATGAGCTCGAACAGGGCGATGGGATGCCGTACCACCCGGCAATGGTAAAACACGGGATCGTGACGAGACCCGTCGTTCGCGCCCTCGCCGCCGCCGGCCTCGCGGCGCTCCTCTCGGGGCACGCGCATGCGGAGTCCGACACGCCGCGCGCGCCCGAGACGCGGTGGGATCCGCCGAAGGAAGCGCTGCCGCCCGCGCGCCCCCCCGCCCGGCTGCCGGATGGCCTGACGGCCGACGCGCTCACTGGCCGGACGATCTCGCTCGCCGAGGCCATCGACGTGGCTCTTCGCAACAGCCCGCTGACGCGTCAAAGCTGGCTCCTGACGCAGGCGGCTGCGGCGGACCTGGGCAGCCGCCGCTCGGCGTATTACCCGTCGATCGAGGCCGACTTCTCGGCCCAGCGCCAGAAGCTGTCGTCGCTCGGCGGAAGCGTCACGACGCTCACGACGACCTACACCCCGTCCGCCAGCCTCAACTGGCTGCTCCTCGACTTCGGCGGTCGGTCCGGCGACGTCGCGGAAGCCCGCCGGCGTCTCTGGGCGGCCGACTTCACGCACGACGCCACGATGAACGACCTCGTCCTCGGGGTCGCACAGGCGTACTACTCATATCAGGGCGCGCGCGCGCTTCTCGTGGCGCAGGACGCGAACGTGAAGCAGGCCGACACGAACTACAAGGCCGCCGTCGCGCGGCACGACGCCGGCGTCGCGACGATCGCGGACGTCCTGCAGGCGCGGACGCAGCTCTCCCAGCAGCGCCTCTCGTACGACACGGTGCGCGGCCAGATCGAGACCTATCGCGGACAGCTCGCGACCGCGCTCGGCGTGCCCGTCAACCTCCCCGTCGACACCGCCGCCCTCCCGGAGTCCGTGAACGAAGATGCGACCGTCGCCTCCGTGGACCGGCTCATCGCCGAGGCCGAGAGCATCAGGCCCGACCTGGCCGCCGTCCGCTCGCGCGCCGCCGCGGCCCGTGCGCACGTGCGCTCCGTCCGCGCGGCGGGCCTCCCCGCCCTCGGGGCCTCCGCCTCCGTGAGCCGCCCGTATTACGACAACGCCGACGCGGCTCTTCCCTATGCCAGCAACTATTCGCTCGGGCTGTTCCTCCGCGTCCCGCTCTTCACCGGATTCAAGACGGCCTACGACACGAAGAGCGCCGAGGCGCAGGCGGACGCCGCGGACGCGGGCGCCGAGAGCACGTCGCAGCTCGTGATCTTCCAGGTGTGGAGCAGCTACTACGGCCTCACGACCGCCGCCGAGCAGGTGCGGGCCTCCCGCGATCTCCTCGAGAGCGCCCGGGAGTCCGCGGAAGTCGCCCGCGGCCGCTACCGCGAGGGCGTCGGAAGCATCCTCGATCTCCTCATCGCCGAAAGCGCCTACGCAAACGCGCTCGCCCAGGATGTGCGGAGCCGCGCCGGCTTCCTCCTCGCCATGGCGCAGCTCGCGCACGACACCGGAACCGTCGATCTCGGGCCCGGCGCGCCCGAAAAGAAGGGAACTCCATGAAGCTCCGGCGTCTCGCCGCTCTCGTTTCGGTCGCCTTTCTCGCTGGCTCCTGTGGCGCGAAAGACAAGAAGCCGGCGGCGCCACCGGGCGTTCCTGTCACTGCCGGCGTCGTCGAGAAGAAAGACGTGCCGCTCGAGGCCGTTGCGGTCGGACACGTCGACGCCTTCTCCACGGTCGCGGTGCGGACGCGCGTGGGCGGCGAGGTCACGAGCGTCGGTTTCCGCGAAGGCCAGGACGTGAAGCAAGGCGACCTGCTGTTTGAGATCGACCGCCGGTCCTACCAGGCCGCGCTGGCCGAGGCCGAGGCGAACCTCGAGCGGGATCGCGCCCGCGCCCGCGAGGCGGACGAGAACCTGAAGCGTTACGCCGAGCTCGTCAAGAAGGACTACGTCACGCAGGAGCAGTTCTCTCAGGCGACGGCAAACGCGGATGCCCTGAAGGCCACCGTGAAGGCGGACGACGCCGCCGTCGAGACGGCGCGCTTGAACGTCTCGTACTGCCACATTGCCGCGCCGATCTCGGGCCGGACGGGCGGCCTCCTCGTGCACTCCGGCAACATGATCAAGGCGAACGACGACCGCGCTCTCGTCGTCATCAACCAGGTCGAGCCCATCTACGTCACGTTTGCCTTGCCCGAGGCGGTCCTCGCGGACGTCAAGAGGCGTGCGGCGGCCGGCGAGCTGAAGGTGAGCGCGCTGCCGAACGGACCGGGCCTGACGCCCTCCGAGGGCACGCTCTCCTTCATCGACAACACGGTGGACACGACCACCGGCACGATCAACCTGAGGGCCACGTTCCCGAATCACGACCGCGCGCTCTGGCCCGGACAGTTCACGAACGTCTCGCTCACGCTCGCGACCGAAGCGGACGCCGTGGTCGCGCCCACGCCCGCGGTCCAGGCCGGGCAACAGGGCTCTTACGTTTACGTCATCAAGCCGGACGACACGGTCGAGAACCGGACCGTCGTCGTACGCCGCACCTGGCAGCAGTGGTCCGTGATCGACAAAGGGCTCGCTCCGGGCGAGCGGGTCGTGACCGACGGACAGCTTCGTCTCGCGCCCGGGGCGAAGGTCGCGATCAAGTGAATATTTCCGAGGTCTTCATCCGGCGCCCGGTCGCCACCACGCTCGTGATGCTCGGGATCCTGTTTTTCGGCATCCTGGGCTACCGGCTCCTCCCGGTTTCGGCCCTGCCTAACGTGGACTTTCCGACGATCCAGGTGACCGCGGCGCTCCCGGGAGCGAGCCCCGAAACAATGGCCTCCGCGGTCGCGACGCCGCTCGAGCGCCAGTTCACGACGATCGCCGGCCTCGACAACATGAACTCGACGAGCATCCTCGGCGTCACGCAGGTGACGCTTCAGTTCAGCCTGAGCCGCAACCTCGACGCGGCCGCCCAGGACGTGCAGGCCGCCATCGGCGCCGCCTCACGCCAGCTCCCTCCCGGGATGCCGAGCCCTCCGACCTATCAGAAGGTCAACCCGGCCGACCAGCCCATCCTCTTCATCGCCCTCACCTCGCCGACGCTCGCGCTTTCGACGCTCGACGAGTACGCCGAGACGATCATGGCGCAGCGCATCTCGACGGTCTCCGGCGTCGCGCAGGTGCTGGTGTACGGCGCGCAGAAATACGCCGTGCGCGTCCAGGTCGACCCGCGCGCGCTCGCCTACCGGGGCATCGGAATCGACGAGGCTTCCGCCGCCGTCGCGGCCGCGAACGTGAACATTCCGACGGGGACGCTCTGGGGCCAGGACACGGCATACACGGTGCAGGCCACCGGCCAGCTCACGGAGGCGGCCGAGTACGGCCCGCTCATCGTGGCCTACCGGAACGGGTCGCCGGTGAGAGTGAAGGACATCGGCCGCGCCATCGACAGCGTCGAGAACGACAAGACGGCGTCGTGGTTTATCGACAAGAACGGCCCGACCCGCAGCATCGTCCTCGCGATCCAGAAGCAGCCCGGCGAGAACACGGTCGAGGTCGTCTCGAACATCAGGAAGCTGATCCCGGTGTTCCAAGGCATGCTCCCGGGCTCGGCGAAGCTCAACATCCTCTTCGACCGCTCGCAGTCCATCCGGGAGTCCGTCTCCGACGTTAAGTTCACGCTGTGGCTGACGCTCGCGCTCGTCGTCCTCGTGATCTTCCTGTTCCTGAGAAACCTCTCGGCGACCGTCATCCCGTCGCTGGCCCTGCCGCTCTCGATCGCCGGGACTTTCGCCGCGATGTATGCGCTCGGCTACAGCATGGACAACCTGTCGCTGATGGCGCTCACGCTCTCGGTGGGGTTCGTCGTGGACGACGCGATCGTGGTACTCGAGAACATCGTCCGGCACATCGAGATGGGCGAGAAGGTCTTCGAGGCCGCCCTGAACGGCACGAAGGAGATCGGATTCACGATCCTCTCCATGACGTTGTCCCTCGCCGCCGTGTTCATTCCGCTGCTCTTCATGGGCGGGATCATCGGACGGCTGTTTCGCGAGTTCGCGGTCACGATCACCGTCGCGATCCTCGTGTCCGGCTTCGTCTCGCTGACGCTCACGCCCATGCTCTGCGCCCGCTACCTGAAGGCGCGCGACGAGAAGAGGCAGCCCGGCCGCCTCTACGTGGCCTCCGAGCGCGTCTTCGACGCGTCGCTCGCCTTCTACGAACGCGGCCTGAAGTGGGCTCTGAGGCAGAAACGGCTGATGCTGGCCTTCTCGGCTCTCGTCCTTCTCGCCACGATCTGGCTCTTCCGGATCGTCCCGAAGGGCTTCATTCCGAGCGACGACACCGGGCAGATCTTCGCCCCCACCGAGGCGGCGCAGGGCATCTCGTTCGAGGCCATGGTTCACCACCAGCAGGCGGTCGCGGAGGTCGTGAGGGCCAACCCGAACGTCGAGGCCTTCATGTCGAGCTGCGGCAACCGCGGCAACAACGTCCAGGGCGGAAATACGGGCACAATCATGATGCGCCTGAAGCCCCGCGACGAGCGCACGCTCTCGGCCGACCAGATCATCCAGCAACTGCGCCCGGGACTCGCGCAGATCCCCGGAATCCGGGTCTATCCCCAGAACCTGCCGCCGATCCGGCTGGGAGGAGCGCTCACGCGGGCGCAGTACCAGTTCACGCTGCAGGCGTCCGACACGAAGGACCTCTACCTGGCCGCGCCCCTTCTCGAGGAGAAGATGCGCGGGATCCCGGGTCTTCAGGACGTCAACAGCGACCTTCAGCTCCGCAACCCGACCGCCTATCTCACGATCGATCGCGATCGGACGGCCGCGCTCGGCGTCACGCCGGAATCCATCGAGAACGCGCTCTACACGGCGTACGGCTCGCGCCAGATCTCGACGATCTACTCTCCCAACAACGAGTACCAGGTGATCATGGAGCTGATGCCGCAGTTCCAGCGCGACCCGTCGGCGTTCCAGCTCCTGTACGTCCGGTCGAAAAAGGGCGACCTCATCCCTCTCTCGGCGATCACGAAGCTCGAAAAGACCGTGGGCCCCCTCGCCGTCAACCACGTGGGCCAGCTTCCGGCCGTGACGATCTCCTTCAACCTGCCGCCCGGCGTCTCGCTCGGCGAGGCGGTCGCGAGAATCAGCAAGGTCGCGCGCGAGACGCTGCCCGCCACCATTCAGACGACCTTCCAGGGGACGGCCCAGGCGTTCGAAGCATCGCAGAAGGGACTCGGGCTCCTCCTCCTCGTCGCGATCCTCGTGATCTACATGGTGCTCGGCATCCTGTACGAGGACTTCCTGCACCCGCTCACGATCCTGTCGGCTCTCCCCTTCGCCGGCTTCGGAGCGCTGCTCACTCTGCTCATCTTCAAGGTGGAGCTGTCGATCTACGCCTTTGTGGGCGTCATCCTGCTCGTCGGCCTCGTGAAGAAGAACGGCATCATGATGGTCGACTTCGCCGCCGAAGGGCGCCGCGCGGGCAAGAGCGCCGAGGAAGCGATTTACGAGGCCTGTGTCGTGCGCTTCCGCCCGATCATGATGACGACGATGGCCGCGCTCATGGGCACGCTTCCGATCGCGCTCGGTTTCGGAGCGGGCGCCGAGTCGCGGCGACCGCTCGGCCTCGCCGTCGTCGGCGGACTCCTCTTCTCACAGATGATCACGCTTTACGTCACGCCGGTCTTCTATGTTTACATGGACCATCTGGACCAGTGGATCGGGCGGCGGAGGCGCAAGCGCGCGGAGGACGGCTCCTACGAGGCGGCGCCGAGCAGCCGTGCGACGACGTCCGCGGCGCTGTAGGACGCCGCGCCGGGCGCGAGGAAGCGGGCGGTGTCGGCGACGTCGTCGCCCGAGGTGACGAGCGTCTTCTCGCCGATTCCTCCGGCCCGCGTCTGCGGGAGCCCGATGTCCGCCATGAGCGCGTTGCAGAGGCACTTGCGGCCCTGCGCGTTGTCTTCTCCGCCTCCCTTGGCGACATACTGGGCGACGGGCTCGGACGCGCAGCGGTACCCCGTTGACCCATCGTCCCGGCGGTATGGCTCGCGCAGGTATCCGAGGTCGCAGATGCGCGTGCGCGCGAGGTACTCGGCCTCGTCCGACAGCGTGCCCTCGAGCTGGACGACCTTGAACGGGAAACCCGTCGGCGACGCGACCGGATCCGTGAAGACGCGCGCGCCGCCCGCGGCCGCGAGGTTGAGGACGCGCTCCTTCGTCGCGGCGTCCAGTCCGGACTCCGCGCAATAGGCGAACGCGGTGCCGACCTGGATGCCCGCGGCCCCGCTCGCGAGCGCGTCGCGCAGGCCCTCGGCCGTGCCGCGCCCGCCAGCCAGCCAGAACGGGAGCCCGAGATCGCGCATCTTCGCGAGGTCCACGACGTCGCGCTCCCCGTACACGGGCTCGCCCGCCGCCGAGAGGGGCGGCTTGCCGCGCGGCGGCGCGTTGTGCCCGCCCGCCGTGGGGCCCTCGATGATGAAGCCGTCGACGCGCCCGTTCGCCTTGCGGCTGAGCGTGAGGGCGAGCGTATTCGACGCGATGATCGGCAGGAAGAGCGGCCGCTTCATCGCGGGCGGCGTGCCTTCGATCCAGTCGGACGGCGAGAACCGCATGAGTGTGTCGTCGCCCTCGATCGAGCCCGTGATGCTGAGCGCGTACTCCGCCGCCTCATGGAGGGCGAAGTGGTCCAGGACGCCGGGGACGCGGATCGGGATGCCCGCGCCCATCAGGACGGCCGCTACGCCGGCGAGCATCGCGCCGTAAATCGACGGCAGCACCGGCAGCTGGATCTTCTCGAGGTAGTTGATCCCGACGGGCCCGTCGTGTCCCTCGCGCGCGAGGAAGACCTCGGCGAAGTTCGCGACGATGCAGAGCTCGATCAGCTCGCGCGCCGAGCCCGTCCGCGCGTACATCGGGATCGCCCGGTAGGGCGTGCCCGCGGGCCGGCCGCCCTCGACAAAATGGCGCGCGAGAACGCGTCCGGCCATCTCCGGGAACGGGAAGCGGGCGATCGCGCGGCGCATGTGTCCGCCCGGGTCGCCGTCCTGCAGGCGTCTCGAGAGGATCACGTCGAGCGCGGTCCCCGAGACCACGCCGAGCTGGCCGAGGCGCGACACGGCATTCGCGAGCGTCCAGTTCGAGACGCCGGCGCCCATTCCACCTTGGATGATTTTCGGCAACACCGACACGGGGGCCTTTCCGGCCTGGAGGTCGGCCAGCTTCAGGATATACCCCGGGTCGGGCGCGTCGTATAACGCATTGAGTTGACGCAGCGCGTAATAAGCCCTATATTGTTCCCGGGAGACCGCCCAAGGGAGGTGCCCTGTGAACCAAACGCCGAATCCCGCCCCGAGCCCCCGAAGATCGAGGCCGGTCGCACCGGTCGAGGCCGGCCAATACACGTGTCTCCAGTGTCCGGCATGCGGCAGCGAGGCCTGCCCCACGCTGCAGGATCTCGGGATGTACTGCGACACCCTCTGTGCCGCGTCGGAAGCCACGCGGGCCGAAAAGCACCCGAAGAGCAGGCCCGCCGCCGCCTGAACGTCAGCCCAGGATCAGCCCAGGAAGAGCGTGACGAGCCGGTTCGCGACGAACGCGCCGGAGTACGCGAGAAGGCCCATGTACGCGAACTGGATGGCCGGCCACTTCCAGCCGCCCGTCTCGCGCCGCACGACGGCGACCGTCGAGAGGCACTGCATCGCGAACGCGAAGAAGACGAGGAGCGCGACCGCTCCGCCCGGCGTGAGGTCGTGCCGGAGCGCGGCCTGCAGGCCAACGCTTCCGGCCTTCGGGTCCATGCCGTAGAGCGTGCCGAGCGTGCCGACGATGACCTCGCGCGCCGCGAGAGACATCACGATGCCGATGCCGATCCGCCAGTCGAATCCGAGCGGCCTCACGAACGGCTCGATCAGGCGGCCGATCGTGCCGGCCACGCTGCTCGCGATCTCGGGCATCTTCCCCCCCGAGAGGGGCAGGTGCGCGAGAATCCACAGCACGACCGCGACGCCGAGGATCACCGTGCCGGCGCGGCGGAGAAAGATCTTCGCGCGGTCGTACATCCGGAGGCCGATCTGCCGAAGCGTGGGCCGCCGGTAGGGCGGCATCTCGAGCAGGAACGGCGCCCCGTCGCTCTTCAGGACGGACGACTTCAGGAGCCGTGCGGTGCCGAAGGCGGCGAGGAAGCCGAGGAGATAGAGGCCGAGCATCGCGGCCGCGCGCGTGCCGAGAAGCGGCCCGAGCAGCGGACGCTCGGGAAGGAAGGCCGCGATGATGAGCGTGTAGACGGGCAGCCGCGCCGAGCAGGTCATGAAGGGCGCGATGAGGATCGTCGCGATGCGGTCGCGCTTGTTCTCGATCGTCCGGGCCGCGAGCACGGCGGGCACGGCGCAGGCGTAGGCGGAGAGGAGGGGCAGGAACGACTTGCCCTGGAGGCCCGCCTTCCGCATCGTCCGGTCGGCGATCAGCGCGGCGCGCGCGAGATACCCCGAATCCTCGAGAAGGCCGATGAAGAGGAAGAGCAGCAGGATTTGCGGAAGGAACACGACGACGGAACCCACGCCGCCCCACACCCCTTCGATGAGAAGCGACTTGAGCGCGGAGGCGGGCAGAACGCCCGAGAGCCAGGAGCCCGAAGCCGACACGGCGTGGTCCACGGCGTCCATGAGGGGTCGCGCCGCCGAGAAGATCGTCTGGAACACGGCGACGACGACGAAGAGGAAGACGAGCGGGCCCGCGACGGGATGCAGGAACACGGCGTCGAGGCGGCGCGTCCAGACCGGCGGCGCGGGCTGGGAGTAGCCCGCCTTGTCCCCGATCGCCACCGCCCACTGCCGGCATTTCGGAATGTCGGCGAGGACCGGCAGGTCGAGGGACGGCGGCAGGCCCACCGCCCCGCTCAGGAACTCCCGCACCATCTCGAGGCCCTCGCCCCGGGCCGCACTGACGAGCGCGACCGGCACGCCGAGCCGCGTTGCGAGCGCCTCGGGATCCACCGCGCCCCCGCGGTTCGCGAGCTCGTCGGCCATGTTCAGGACGACGAGCGTCGGCAAGCCCAAGGCGAGAACGGGCGCCGCGAGGACGAGATGGCGGTTCAGGTTCGTGGAGTCGAGAATCAGGATGACGGCGTCGGGCTTCGGGGTTCCCGCCATTTCGCCCGCGAGAACGTCGCGCGTCACGCGTTCGTCCTCCGAGCGCGGCGTGAGGCTGTAGACGCCGGGCAGGTCGATGAGGACGACTTCGCGCTCCCCGGCCAGCCGCGCACGGCCGCGCCGCTGCTCCACGGTGACGCCCGGGAAGTTCGCGACCTTCTGTCGAAGGCCCGTCAGCCGGTTGAAAAGAGTCGACTTGCCGGAATTCGGCGGTCCGACGAGCGCGACGAGCCGGGGAGCGCCGCCATGGACCGGAAGCGCCGCCATCGGGCATCCCTCGCAGCTGTGGAGGAGGCTCACACGGCCCCCTCTCTCGCGACCTCGACAAGGAGGCACCGCGCCGTGTCGCGCCTCAGGGCGAACTCGGTGCCGTCCACGCGGAAGACCCGCGGGTCGCCCCCGGGCGCGCTCCGGGCCGCCACGATGCGCGCTCCGGGCAGGAACCCGATCTCCATGAGTCGCGTCGCGTCGGCCTCCGGCAGGTCGATCCGCACGAGGACGGCCGATGCGCCCGGGACGAGGTCATCGAGGCTCACAGGATTCCGGCGGCTGGCCCCGCCTGTTCTGAGACTGAGTCGCATCTTCGTCATTATGCACCAACCGGACCCCGGGGTGTCGATGATGCGAATGCGTCAGGCTTGCGGCCGGCCCGCTTCAGGAGCTCGAAGCCGGCGAACCCGCCAAAACCTGCCCCGGCAGCCATCGCGATGTCCACGGCCGAGAGCGATCCGAACCTCAGAAGCTCGCGCATGGGCGCGAGCCCGAGGCAGAGGCCGAGGACGGAGAGCGCGCCGCCGACGACCCACCAGATCGCCGGATTCGGCGCACGGAGCGACTTGGCCATGGTCAGGCCGGTCGAACGATGCGTGAGGATGAGCCCCAAATTCAGGAGAAGGAGCGTCGAGAAGGCGAGCGCTCGCGTTCTTCCCTCGGCATCGCCCCGCGCCACGGAGAAGGCGGCGATTCCGAGCACGGCGATCAACGCGAGGACGCCGTCGAGCAGCGCGCGGACCACGATCCGCGCCGGAAGGAGCGGCTCCTTCGGGTCCCGCGGCGGGCGGCGCATGAGGCCGGGGTCCTCCGGCTCGGCTTCGAACGCGATCGAGCACGCCGGATCGATGACCAGCTCGAGGAGCACGATGTGCACCGGCAGGAGGACCAGCGGCCAACCCACGAGCGCCGGCACGAGAGCGGCGCCCGCGATCGGGACGTGGACCGACAGCACGTACGCCATGGCCTTCCGGATGTTCTCGAAGATGCGCCGCCCGAGCCGGATCGCCGCGACGATCGAGGAATAGTCGTCGTCGAGAAGGACGAGCGCGGACGCCTCCCGGGCGACGTCCGTTCCCCGTCCGCCCATCGCGATCCCGATGTGCGCGGCCTTGAGGGCGGGCGCATCATTCACCCCGTCTCCCGTCATCGCGACGACCTCGCCGTTCGCCTTGAGGGCATTCACGAGCCGCAGCTTTTGCTCGGGCACGACCCGCGCGAAGACCCGCGTGCCCGTGACGCGTGACGAGAGAGCCGCATCGTCGAGAGCATCCAGCTCGGGCCCGGTCAAAACGTCGCCGGACGGCAGGCCGGCTCCGGCCGCGATCGCCCGCGCGGTGCCAGGGTAATCCCCCGTGATCATCACCGTCCGCACGCCGGCCCGCTCGCACTCGGCCACGGCGTCGGAGATGCCCGGGCGGAGCGGGTCCGCAAGGCAGACGAGGCCGAGACACTTATAGGTGAGATCGTGGGCGGAGGGCGGGAGAGCGCCCGGCGGCGCCGTCGCACGGGCGACGGCGAGCACGCGCAGACCGCGCTCGGCGAACCGCGCCACGGCGGCGAGCAGCGCCTGCGCCGAGGCTGGCGGGAGATGGCAGAGGTCGACGACGGCCTCAGGAGCTCCTTTCGTCGCCACCACACGGGGTCCTCCCATGTTCGGCTCCCAGACGTGGGTGACGGCGAGAAGCTCCTGGCCGAGCGGATACTCGTGAACGAGCGTCCAGCCGCCGTGAAGATGCTCCGTGCCGGCCAGCGCATCCTTCGCGAGCGCTTCCACGGCCCGCTCCATCGGGTCGAAAGGTTTCTGCCGGCTCGCGAGGAGCGCGAATTCGATGAGCGGGTGAAACGTCTCGGGCAGCGGCTCACCTCGGCTCTTCGCCACGTCCCACGTCCGCCCGCCGGCCTCGAGCGCGGCCACGGCCATCCGGTTCTCCGTGAGCGTTCCCGTCTTGTCCACGCACAGCACCGTGGCCGACCCGAGCGCCTCGATGGCTGCCGCGCGCCGCGTGAGGACGTGCCGCCGGGAGATGCGCCACGCGCCCAGGGCGAGGAAGACCGTGAGGATCACCGGAAACTCCTCGGGTACGAGCGCCATCGCGAGGGCCAGCCCGGCGAGGAGGCCTTCGAGCCACCCGCCCCGGAAGAATCCGAAGGCGAGCGCGAGGAGGGCGCACAGAGCGAGTCCCGCGGCGGCGAGGACGCGCACCCATCGCGCCGTCTGCGTCTGGAGCGGCGTCGCGCCCGTATCGAGCGTCTGCAGCGCCTTGCCGATTTTTCCCAGCTCGGTCTTCGGGCCCGTGGCGCTCACACGGGCAACGCCCTGCCCCCGCACGACGAGCGTGCCCGACCAAACGTGCGGCAGCCCGTCGCCTCCCGGCCGCCCCGTCTCCGCAGCGCTCTCGTTCGCGAGCTTCGTCACCGGGACCGACTCTCCGGTGAGAAGAGACTCGTCTGCCGAGAGGCTCATCGCATGGAGGAGCACCCCGTCGGCCGGCACGCGGTCGCCCTCCGCGAGGACGACGAGGTCGCCCGGCACCACCTCGCGGCCCGGTATCCGGCGCTCCTGCCCATCGCGCACGACGAGCGCGCGCGGGCTCGAGAGATCGCGCAGAGCGTCCAAGGCGCGCTCCGTCTTGCGCGACTGGTACAGGGAAAGCCCCACGACCCCGAAGACGGATGCGAGGAGGACGAGCGCTTCCTCCCGGTCGCCCAGGAGAACATAGACCCCGCCGCACGCGAGGAGGAGCAGGATCATCGGCTCTTTCAGGATCTCGGCCGCGAGCACCGCGAGACTTCGGCGTCGCGTCGACGGCAGCTCGTTCGGGCCCTCGGAGGCCAGACGCGACATGGCCTCGACCTCGGAAAGCCCCCCGAAGCGCCGCGGGTCGCGATCGGATGCCATCGGGCGATTCTCGCCCCGGTTCGAGCCGGAACCGATGATGCAGCGGCTCCCGGGATAGGATTCATTCATGGCCCGAGACACCGTCTCCGTCCTCGTCGCCGTGGACTTCTCGCCCGCTTCAATCAAGGCGCTGCGCGAGGCAGGCAGGCTCGCGGGCCGGATGGGCGCGTCGCTCACGCTCCTCCACGTTCGGCCGATCTCCGACGTCCGCGCCGCCATTGCCAAAGGACGGGAAGACCTCCTCAAGGGAACGTCGCGGGCGCTCGCCGCGGCGATGAAGAGCCACTACGCCGTGCGCCTCGCGGGGCTCGCCGCGCGCTCGGGGGCGCTCGAGACGTGCCTCGTTTCCGGCCGCGCGAGCCGCGAGGTCCTGCGCGCCGCGAAGGGCTTCGACCTCGTCGTCATGGGCCGGACGGGCCGCGGCGGGCTGTCCGGGCTCCTCGGCGGCACGACCCACAAGGTCCTCGCCGCCTGCACCGTCCCGGTCATCGTCGTCCCGGCGTGAGCCCCCAGGAATGGTCCCGTTGAGAACCCGTCATGTGCCTGCCTCCTTGAGGAGCTTCACGAGCGTCGCGAGCGTGCGATTCACGGGCGCAGGAACGCCGAGCGCCTCTCCCCGATGCGCGACGAAGCCATTCAGGTCGTCGATCTCCGTGCGCCGCCCGCGCGCGAGGTCCTGTGCCATCGAGGACGTCGCCTCAGGCATCAAGCCCGCGAGCTTCAGGGTCTCGCCGAGGACGTCCCTTCCTCCCAACACGACGCCGCTCGCGGACGCGACGGCGAGGACTTCCCCGACGACGTCCTCGAAGAGGCGCCACCGGTCCGAATTCGCCGTCACGCGCGCGTACCTCGCGTGTCCAAGCGCAGACACCGCGTTGTACGCGCAGTTCGCCGCGAGCTTCGCCCAGAGCTCCCCCGCGATGTTCTCCGACACGAGGCACGGGACACCCGCACGCGCGAAGAGCGTCGCCACGGCGTCCAGCGTTCTTCTTCTCTCTGGCGCCCCAGCCACCGACGGCGCTTCGTCGCCGATCACGAGGTCGCCGCGGCCCGCGTGCGTGAGCATCCCCGGCGCCGTCATCTCGGCCGCAACCCAGACGACGGCCGGGAAGGCGTCGCGGCCCGTCCCCTCCCGGAGACGCGCCGCGTTCTCGACGCCGTTCTGGAGGCTGAGGACGGTGGCACCCTCGGCGAGGTGGGGCGCGAGCGCGAGCGCCGCCTCTTCCGTGTCCCACGACTTCACCGCGACGAGGACAAGGCTCGCTCCCCTCGCTGCTCCGGCGTCCGTCGACGCGGCGACGCGCACGCGCTCCGTGAACGTCGTCGTCTTGAGGAGGAGGCCCTCGGCGGCGATCGCGTCGATGTGGCGCGGCCTTCCGATGAGCGTGACCGGAACGCCCGACCGGGCCAGCATCCCGCCGAAGTAGCACCCGACCGCGCCCGCGCCGAAGACGGCAACGCGATCGCCGTCTTCGGCGCCTTCTCGAGTCTCAAGCACGCGGCATTCTGCCCCGCCCGCGCGGCCGACGCGACGGCGCTTGACGAACCCCCTCTGCTGCAAGTACTTTCGTCCCCGCCACAGCCACCGCGAGCGGGTGTAGTTCAGTGGTAGAACGTCAGCTTCCCAAGCTGGATGTCGTGGGTTCAAGCCCCATCACCCGCTCCAACGAACCCAAATGGCTTAGCGGACGCCGACTCGCAATCGGGAAGGGGTCAGGGCTCGCGCCCGGCAGGGACGGGCTCGGCGGCCCCGAGAAGCGCCCGGGCCTCTTCGAGCGGCGCGTCATCCCGGATCGAATCGAGTGGAAAGCGGGCGAAGCGCGCGGCGGCGTGCCGGAGAGGGTGTCCGTCGGGCAGGCGCGAGGCCTCCGCGACGAGTAGAGCGGCCTCGAGGGCGTGGCCCACCGTCAGGGCGAATCGCCGCGCGCCGGCCTCGAGCACCGTCGTGTCCGGGACGCAGGAGAGCCAGGCCGCTGCGTGCCGGACGGCCTCAGAGGCGCTCCGGGCCGCGGAACCGAGCGGTCCCCCGGCTCCCGCGAGGCAGCGTGAGATCTCGCGCTCGACGGGAGCGAGCCCTCCGACCTTCGTGAGCGCCCGGAGGAGGTCGAGGGCGAGGACGTTCGTCGTCCCCTCCCAGAGCGGCAGGACCTGAGCGTCTCTAAGAAGTCGTGGAAGACCTGTGTCCTCGACGTATCCGGCCCCGCCGAACGCCTCGAGGGCCTCGCTCGCGACGACAATGGCCTGCTTTCCCGTCGTCAGCTTCGCGATCGGCGTCAAGAGCCGGAGGAGCGCGCCCTCTCCCTCCGAAAGAGCGTCGTTCTCCTCCCGCCCGAGGAGCTCGACGACCCGGAACGTGAGGAGGAACGCCCCGGCATAGAGCGCCTCGAGGTCTGCGAGAGTCTCGGCGTGGAGCGGCATTTCGGAGAGCGGCGCGCCGAAGGCGACCCGCTTCGCCGCGTAGTCGCGGGCGAGGTCGAGGGCCCGTCTCATCCCGGAAACCGCGGCGACCGCGTTCCAGGTCCGCGTCGTGTTCAGCATCGTCGTGATGTTCTTGACGCCGTTCGAAAGGCCTTTCACGGGGACCGCCCGGGCCCCGACGAGGTCGAGCTCAGCGGTCGGCAGCATCCGCGTCCCGAGCTTGTCCTTCAGCCGGTGAATGACGAGGCCGTTCGGGTCGCCCGCCTCGTCGCGGGTCTCGAGATAAAAGAGCGCGAGGCCCTTCCCGCCCGGCGGATTCCCCTCGGGACGCGCCAGCGTCATGGCCATCTCCGAGGTCGTCGCCGACGTGAACCACTTGGTTCCGTAAAGCCGCCAGGTGTCACCCTCGAGCCGCGCCACGGTTTCGCTCGCGCCCGCATCGGACCCCCCGATCCGCTCGGTCATCCACTGGCCCGAAGTCCAGGCGCGGGCGGGGTCGCGCGCGGTCAGGCGCGGCAGCGCGCGGGCGGCGAGGTCGGCGTGTCCGGAGACGAAGAGGGTTTTCGCCGCGCCGTCGGTCATCGCGAGCGGGCAGGAGGTGACGCCCGAAGAAGGTTCGAAGAGGTGGACGAGCGCGAACTGATGGAGGCGCGAGAAGGGGCCGTGCCGCCGTTCGTATGGAAGGGCGACGAGGCCCTTCTCGGCCGAGATCCGGAGCGTCTCTTTCCAGAGGCGCGTCAGCTCGATCCGGTCGATGCGGCGTCCCCACGGGTCCCACGAGGTCAGGACGGGGACGGACGCCTCGTCCTCCCGGAGAAGCTCGTGGAGCGGCCCGCCCGAGAGCGCACCCATCTCCCGGAGAGAAGGCTCGATGTCCCGGAAGACCTCGGCCGGGAGGTGATTTGCGAGGAAGGCGCGGAGAACGACGTCGCTCTCGAACGTGTTGCCGAGCGTCGGGGGAGCCTGGATGAAGGACATGGTGTTGCCTACGTTATCCCAATCCCCATCACCCGCTCTATTGATCCGCAGGGACTCCGCGGCCCATTTCAACCGTGGTCCGCCCGTGCGGTCAGCTCCACCGACACGACGTGAGCCTTCCCCTTCGTCTTGTCGAACGTGTCCGGCTGTGCGCGCGCGTGTGCATGCGCCAGCGCCGTCTGCCTTCCGCCGACGACGAGCTGCCCGGTCGCCGCCCCTCTGCGGAGCCCTATTTGCCGGGCGCTGAGCTCCAGCCAGAGAAGCAATCCCTATCGGCTCCCCTTGCGCACGAGACGAGCCGCTCTACGGCGTCGATGACGACCGTCGGCTCCTCGATGGGGACGTAGTGACCCGAATGCCGGGCGATGACCTGAACGGCGTTTGTCGAAAGGTTGAGAGTGTCCCGCTGCATGGCGTCCCAGGTCGATGAGGTCGGACCGTCTGTGTCCGCCCGGGAGATGACGACCAGAGGAAGGTCTCCGAGAGAGCGCCTGCGAGAGCGGACCTGGTCCAGGCTGGTTTCGAAAGAGTCCAGCTCGCTCGCGACGGTCCTCAGACTTCGCGTGGTGCAGGTCAAGGCACGTTGGACCTCCGAGCCGCTGCCCGGCATGCTCGCGGCCAGTCTCGAGTAGAGAAGCCGCGGAAGCCCGAGTGCGGACGACGCGAGCACCGCACGCCGCATGGCGCTCTTCCAGGCCGGCGGCCGTGGAAGCAGCCGGACCTGGTCCTCGTGCGAGCTCTCGACGAGAACGAGTCCGGCAATCTCCGGCAAGTATTCGCTCGCGAAGAGCCGGACGTTGAGACCTCCGAAGGAATGGCCGACCAGCACATACGGGGGCTTCAACCCGGCGGCAGCGAGAAGGTCGTGAAGCTCCGAGACGATCCGCTGACTGTCCCGCGGAGGAGCCGCGACCTCGCTCCAGCCCATCCCCGGCCGGTCGAACGAGCAGGCGCGGGTCACCCTTGCGACCTCGGGCTGGACGGCGGCCCACTCCAGAGAAAAGGAGCCGAGCGCCGCGTCCATGATCACCGTCGGTCCGCCTTGTCCCGAGCAGTTCAGATGGACGTTTCCCCCACGGACCCGCACGAGGATCCCGGGAGGCGGGTAGCGCCGGAGCGCCGCGTTCGAGGCGGCCCCCTGCCAGATCGCACCGGCAATGAGAATCGATGAGGCCAGAGCAAAACCCAAGGGGATGATCGGTCTCGTCATGAGGTGTTGGATCCCGACTCCGACGAGCAGCTCCCGCATGGAAGGTCGGCCCTGACGAAGACTGCGAAGCGGTGGGTGGACAGCATCGCTGTGACAACGTTACAGCAATGGTTGCCAGCGAGTCCGCTTCAACGCCGGGTTGGGTGGCGAAGGCTATGGCACGCCTCGGCTGAAGTCGTCCCGCGACAACCTGGATCGCGGGCCGACTTCGAGAGCACCGTCGTCGGCCGCTCGAAGGCGTGGTGGCTCGTCCTCGGCGACGACCTGCTCCGCGACGCCGGCCTCGCCCCCGGAGAGACGGTCTCCGCCGAGATCCGCGCCACATAAGATGCGGGCGTGCGTCGCATCATCTTCGCCTTTCCTCTCGCGATCCTCCTCGCGTCCTGCGGCGCGCCTCGGGACCCCGTGACCGAATGCCTGACGGGCGCCGTCGCCGCCGCCGAGAAGCGCGACGCGGACGGCGTCATGGCCCGCGTGGCCGAGGGGTTCCGCGACGCCGAGGGCGGAGGCAAGGCGGACGCGGCCGCGCTCGTGCGCCGGTACCTCGGCGCCTACGAGTCCCTCTCGCTCACGCTCTCGGACGTCGCCGTCGAGCGCGGGCCCGCCGCCGCGCACGCGAAGTTCAGGGTGCGAATGTCGGGCAAACCGCGCGCCGTGGGCGGGCTCGACGGACTCCTCCCCCGCTCGTCGCGCTGGAGCTTCGACGTGCGGCTCGAGGCCGGCCCCGGTGGCTGGAAGATCGCTTCCGCGGCCTGGAGCCTGCTGGACGACGGGAACTGAAGGAAAGCCCGCCGCGCCGCGCTAGTCTCCGACCGATGCGTCACTTCCTCGAACAGGTCCCCTGGCCGCTCGCGATCCTCGCCGCGCTGACGCTGGGCCTCGCGCCGTTCCGTCCGCCACATATCGTCGAGAAGCTCCAGATGCTCTTCCACGGGACGCTCGTGCGGCCGATCGACTGGCTCGACCTCGCGATGCACGGCGCGCCGTGGCTCCTCGTGATCCTCAAGGGGGCGTTCGCGCTGAAGCGCTGACGGCCGAGGTCAGCGCTCGGGTCGAGCGGCGGCCTCGCGCGCCTGGCTCAGCTCGCGGCGCGCGGCGTCGAGCTTCTGGCGGGCGGCCGCGGTGTCCTCGGACGTCATGCCCTTCCTCACGGCCGCGTCGTCCACGGCGCGCCGAGCGGCCTGGACGTCGGCCTCCGCGTTTCTGAGGCGCGCCTTTCCCTCCGGAAGGGCCCGTCTCCCCCCGCGGACGTGCGCTTCAGGCGCGACCGCGGGCATTCCCGGTGCCCCCGCCACCGACAGGGTTCCACCCGCGACGCCCTTCTTGCCGAGCTTGCGCTGCCGCGCGAAATCGGCGAGCGTCTTCGGCTTCGCCGAGACGGCCGTGGACGCCACGCCGAGCGCCGGAGCGGGCGTCGACGCCGGCGCCGGGGGCGTCACCGAAGCAACCTGGGCGAGAAGCAGGAACGCGAGCATGGCGAGCCTCGACTAAGATTCTACTTCCGCGATGCGCCGCCGCCATCGCTCTTGAGGAACTTCAACAGCTCCGAGTTCGTGGACAGGATGAGCCACGTCTTCTCGTCGAGGCTGCCGCTCAAGGCCTCCATCGACTTCACGAACTGGTAGAGGTCGGCGTCCCTGCCATAGGCCCGCGCGTAGATGGCGGTGGCCTTCGCGTCCGCGATCCCCTTGACCTCCTGGGCGGATTTGTAGCCCGCGGACGAAGCCCCGAGAACATCGCGCTCTTTCTGGCCGCGGATCTCGGCGGCGCGCCCCTGGCCCTCGGAGCGGCTCCGCTCGGCGATGCGCTTGCGCTCCGAGATCATCCGCTCGAAAACCTTCGCCTGCACGCTCTCCACGTAGTTGATGCGCTTGAACCTCACGTCCACCAGCTCGATCCCGAACTCGGGCGTGATCTTGGCGGCCTTGTCGAGAATGATCTTCGAGATCCCGCCGCGGCCGGCGCTCACCTTCGCCATGGCCTCGGCCGCTCCGATCCCTGCGAGGTCCTCCGTCACCTGGAACGTCCGGTTCGTCGAGCGGACGATCTCGATCAGGTCGAAGGAGGCGATGGCGTTCCGCGTCTCGCCGTCCACGATGTCGTCGAGGCGGCTCTGCCCGCCCCGCTCGTCGCGCACGGCCTGGAAGAACCGCAGCGGGTCGGCGATGCGCCAACGGGCGTACGTGTCGACCCAGATGTACTTCTTGTCCCTGGTCGGAATCTCGTTCGGGTCTCCGTCGTACTCGAGCCAGCGCTTGTCGAACCGGTGCACTTCCTGGACGACCGGCACCTTGAGATGCAGACCGGGGTCTTTCACGACGCCGCCAACCGGCCTCCCGAACTGGGTGACGATCGCCTGCTCGGTCTCGGACAGCGTGTAGACCGACGAGAAGAGGAGGGCGATCGCCACCACCGCCCCCACGACGAGGCCGGGCCCCTTCACGGCTTCACTTCCTTCCGCTCGCCCTCGAGCTGGAGGAGCGGGAGGATGCCTCTCGCGCTCTCGTCGAGAATCAGCTTTCGACCCACCTTCGGCAGGATCGCGCTCAGGGTTTCGAGGTAGATGCGCCGCCTGGTCACGCCGGGCGCCTTCCGGTACTCCTCCTGCAGGGCCTCGAAACGCTTGGCATCCCCTTCGGCGTTGTTGACTCGCTCGAGCGAGTAGCCCTCGGCCGCCCGGATGGCCTGTTCGGCCTCTCCCTTGGCCTTCGGAACCGACTTGTTGTACTCGGCCCAGGCGTCGTTGATGGCGCGCTCTTTCTCCTGGATGGCCTGGTTGACCTCGTTGAACGCCGGCTTCACCGGGGTGGGGGGATTCACGTCCTGGAGGACGAGCTGCTGGACCTCGATGCCGATCCCGTACATTTCACACAGCCGCTGCAGCTCCGCCTTGGCCTGAAGCGCGATCGCCTCGCGCCCGATGGTCAAGACCTCGTCCACGCTGTGGTCGCCCACGACCTGGCGCATGGCCGCCTCGGACATGTACCGGAACGTCTCGGGGACATCGCGTACGCGAAACAGGAACGAAGTCGGATCCTTGATCCGGTACTGGACGATCCACTCGACTACCGCGACGTTGAGGTCTCCCGTGAGCATCTGCGACTCGGCGATGGTCTCGGCCGAGGCCGGCGCATAGGCCGTCTGTGCCGCCGCCCGCGCGGTCCGGAACCCGAACTCCATCTTGAGCTGGCGTTGGACCGGCACCTTGGTGATCCGCTCCACGCCGAAGGGAACCTTGAAGTGAGGGCCCGGCCCGGTAGTCCGCACGAACTTGCCGAAGCGCTGGACCACCGCTACCTCGTCCGGTTCGACCTGGTAGTAGCCGGTCACGATCAGGAACAGGGCCGCCGCAACGCCCAAGATGAGGAGCGCCCCGCCTCGCGGGATTCGCGGGATCCGCGGCATCTGCGGCATTGGCGGGAGCTCGAGCCGCTTGCCGCCACCCAGATCCACGCTCCATCCACGATTCTCCATGTCCGTTTCCTTTCAGCCCCGCTGAGGCAGCGCGGTTTCGGGGCAATCTACACCCGGCACCATGCCTCGTCCTCTTGCCGGCACGAATCAATCTTCCTATCCTCAACGGTCATGAGGAAGCTCGTCCTCCACGAAGTCGGGCCGCGCGACGGCCTCCAGGTCGAGAAGCAGACGGTCCCGACCGGGACGAAGCTCGCGTGGATCGGGAGGATCCTCGCCTCGGGTGTCGACATCGTGCAGGTCGGCTCGTTCGTCCACCCGGAGAAGGTCCCGCAGATGGCCGACACGGACGAGCTGTTCCGGAGGCTCTCGGCGAGGCCGGACGCCGGGTCGGGCGTCCTCTCCGGTCTTGTCCTGAACGAGAAAGGGCTCGACCGGGCGCTCTCGTGCGGCGTCGAGCTCGTCTGCATGGGCGTCTCGGCGAGCGACACCCACAGCCGGAAGAACACCGGGATGGGGACCGAGGAGGCGACGCGCCGGATCCTGGCGACCGCGAAGAAGGCGGTCGAGGCTGGCAGGGCTGTGCAGGTCTCGGTCCAGTCGGCGTTTGGCTGCGGCTTCGAGGGGCCGGTCCCCGAAGAGCGGGTCCTCTCGATCGTCAAGGAGTATCTCGACGCGGGCCTGCGGAGGATCTCGCTCGCAGACACCGCGGGGCACGCCTACCCCGAGCAGGTCGAGAGGCTGTTCGAGGCGATCCTCGAGCTGGAGCCGGACGTCGAGTCCGCCTGCCACTTCCACGACACGTTCGGGCTCGGGATGGCGAACGTCTGGGCGGCGATGCGCTCCGGCGTCGTCTCGTTCGACTCGTCGTTCGCCGGCCTCGGCGGCTGCCCGTTCACGAAGGTCGCCGCGGGAAACGTGGCAACCGAGGACCTCGTCCACGGCTGGCAGAGGTCGGGGCGCAGGTTAGACGTGAAGCTCGACATCCTGATCGAGGTCGCGCGCTCGGTCTCGGCCTTCTTCGGGCGCGAGATGCCCGGAAGGGTCCACAAGACGGGGCCGATCCCGGCCGAGCGGAAGATCGCGGAAGTCTCCGCGTGACGCGCAAGGCGCTCGACGGGGTCCGCGTCGTCGACCTGACGAACGTTCTCGCGGGGCCGTACGCCACGCTCCACCTCGCGCTTCTCGGCGCCGAGGTGACCAAGATCGAGAACCCGCTCGACGGCGACCTGGCGCGCAAGCTCGGCAACGTCCCGAAGCTGAACAAGGAGCTGATGGGGACGAGCTTCCTCGCGCAGAACGCGAACAAGAAGTCGATCACGCTGAACCTGAAGAAGAACGAGGCCAAGGAGATCTTCCTGAAGCTCGTCGCGGCCTCCGACGTCGTCGTCGAGAACTTCCGCCCCGGCGTGATGACGCGGCTCGGCTTCGGCTGGGACGTCATGAGGGCCGTGAGCCCGCGCCTCGTCTACTGCGCGATCTCCGGCTTCGGCCAGGACGGGCCCGACGCCGACAAGCCGGCCTACGACCAGATCATTCAGGGGCTCTCCGGGACGATGGCCGTCAACGGTGACGAGCGGCTCAACCCGCTCCGCTGCGGTTTTCCGGTCTGCGACACGGTCGGCGGGCTGACGGCGGCGTTCGCGATCATGACCGCTCTCTACCACCGCGAGCGGACCGGCGAGGGGCAGATGATCGACGTCGCGCTCCTCGACGCGATCATGCCGCTGATGGGCTGGGTCGCCGCGAACCTCCTGATCGGCGGCGAGCAGCCGGTCCCGATGGGGAACGACAACTTCACGGCCGCGCCGAGCGGCGTCTTCCGGACCCGGGACGGTTACGTCAACATCGCGGCGAACAAGCAGGAGCAATGGGAGGCGCTCTGCGACGCCCTCGGCGCTCCGGAGCTGAAGGCCGACGCGCGGTTCCAGGAACGCGACACGAGGAAGCAGAACCGCAAGGCGCTGACGCCGCTCCTCGAGGTGAAGCTGGCCGAGAGGACGACGAAGAAGTGGGTCGACCTTCTCAACGCCAGGGGCGTCCCGTCTGGCGAGATCCTCGGGCTCGACGCCGCGCTCCACCAGCCGCAGGTCGTCCACCGCGGGACCCTCCGGACGGTCGAGGCGCCGGGCATCGGGCCGCTCCAGCTTTTCAACCTCCCGGCGCTCCTCCTTTCGACACCGGCGGCCATCGAGACCCCGCCGCCGCGGCTCGGCGAGCACACGGCCGAAGTCCTCGGCCGGCTCGGCTATTCCGAGTCCGACCTCACGAACCTGAAGCGGGACGGCGTCATCTGAGGCCCCACACCCGCCCTCGTTCGAAGCGTAGAGTGCCGGCATGACGAGCCTTTTCTCCCCGCTCCGCCTCCGCGACGTGACGTTCCGAAACCGGATTTTCGTGTCGCCCATGTGCATGTATTCGGCCGAGGAGGGCGTGCCGAACGACTGGCACCTCGTGCACCTCGGCAGCCGCGCGGTCGGAGGAGCCGCGCTCGTGATCGCCGAGGCCACGGGAGTCTCACCCGAGGGCCGGATCTCGCCCGGCGATACGGGCCTCTGGAACGACGCGCAGGTGAGCGCCTTTGCGCGCATCACGAATTTCATCGTGGCCCGGGGCGCCGTGCCCGGGATCCAGCTCGCCCACGCGGGCCGCAAGGCGTCGACGCAGGTGCCGTGGAAAGGTGGCCGTCCGCTGGCGGCGAACGAAGGCGCGTGGACGACGCTCGGCCCCAGCGCGATCCCGTTCGACGAGAGCTTTCCTCCGCCCCGCGAGATGACTGCCGCCGACCTGGACGGCGTCGTGGACGCGTTCGTCGCGGCGACCGAGCGCGCCGTCAACGCGGGCTTCCAGGTCGTCGAGGTTCACGCGGCGCATGGCTATCTCCTCCACGAGTTCCTGTCCCCGCTCTCGAACAGCCGGACCGACGCCTACGGCGGCTCCCTCGAAAATCGCGCGCGCCTCACGGTCCGGGTCGCCCGCGCCGTGCGTCAGGCCTTCCCCGCCGAGCGGCCGGTCTTCGTCCGCATCTCGGCGACGGACTGGGTGGAGGGTGGATGGGACCTCGCGCAGTCGATCGAGCTCGCGAAGCTCCTGAAGGCGGAAGGCATCGACCTCGTCGACTGCTCGAGCGGCGGCAACGTGTCGACGGCGAAGATTCCGGTCGCCCCCGGCTACCAGGTTCCCTTCGCGGAAGCGATCCGGCGCGAGGCGGGCATCGCGACGGCCGCCGTCGGAATGATCACGGAGCCCGGGCAGGCGGAAGAGATTCTCGCCGCGGGCCGGGCCGACGCGATCGTCATGGCGCGCGCCTTCCTCCGCGACCCGTACTGGCCGCAGCGTGCCGCGCGGGAGCTCGGCGCGGACGTGGAGTGGCCGTGGCAGTACGGCCGCGCAAAGCCGTAGCGGGGGTCAGTGTTACCTGTGTGCCCGATCGTTCATACCAAGCCGTGGCGAGCCACGAATCATTTCCTGGTCAGCTTCACGCGGCCGAAAGGAGCCGGATAGCTTGGGAGGAGAGGCCGCCGCCGCCGGTCGAGTCGAGCCACAAGCAGGCGTACGCGTGCGAAGGCTGGCCAGAGCCGATGAAGACAATCGCTTCGTATGCCGCGTTGCCGCTGGCATCCTTCTCTCGCGCTACTTCATGAAAGCGCAGATATTGGTGGCCAAGCACCCACCCGGCGACAACATCATGGGTCGTCTCCTTACCAGCAATCTGGCCCCTGAGTATCCAAGCGCCGATGAGACGGTCGAGGAGTGGGTCTCTGTACGCAGGCGGATCCGCGACAGCGAGGCCGGTAAGCGAACAGGCGACGATAGCGAGGATAACGAGTGTCAGGCGCGGTCTCGTTACGGATGACGTGACGACGGCGCGTAGGCGGTACATTCGAGCTCTACCCGCGCTCCGAGGGCTAGTCCGTTGCTCCCGAAGGCACTGCGTGCTGGAAAGTGGGCTGGAAAGTAGCCGCGATAGACCGCATTGAACGCGGCCCACTCCCGAATATCTCCAAGAAAGACGGTGCACTTGACGACGGCCTCCATCGAGGAGCCGTAACGCTCGAGGACAGCCTTGATATTCTCGAGCGCCTGCGTTGCCTCAGGACCAATACCACCTGACACGAGCTCCTCTTTGCCGGGCACGTTTCCAATTTGCCCGGAGACAAAGAGGAGGTCTCCCGCGCGAACCGCATCTGAGAAGGGCAGAGAAAGCGCCACGGTCTGTGGAGAGGCGAGAAATTCGGGGCTGTGCGCGGCGCGAGGTGGGGCCGACGTTCGGCAGGCGAGCACGATTCCAACGGCAGGGAGCAGAAGAGCGGCTTTTCGATTCATGTCTGGTCTCCGTAATGCGAGGGTATCGCCACCTAACCATATCAAGCTCAGCGACGAGCGAAACGAGTCCGCTGCAACGCGGGGTTAGGCCGCTTCCGAGGTTCCAGCGCGACGAGTGTCTTCTTGAGGCGCGTGTTGAAAGCGATTGCATCTTCTGACAGATGCGCCCGTCTATGGCAGTTGGGACATAAGGCGATTACGTGGGCAGGGTGGTCTGGTCCGTCATCGGCGACGCGAGTGGTGTGGTGAGGCTCCAAGTAAGGCTTGCCGTTAGCGGAGAAGAAAGGAGCAGCGGTCTTGCAGCCCTCGCAGTCTCCGGCGGCTCTAGACAGAACGTACAAGCGTATGGCGAGAGACCGAGTGCGGTATAGAACTGTCTTTTCACGTGGTGTGAGGCGTGGTCGAGCAGCGAGGAGGGCCACAGCTCGTAGCTCCTGTATGCCTGCGTCAGCGAGTGCCTCGGCCTTGAGGTCGCGCGCGCCATGACGCCGACGATTGGCGATAGACGCTCGTATTTGCTTCGCGATGCTTGGCGATGGCGTCGTGATGCTACGAGGGTATCGCGCCCAAGATAGCTCAGGAAAACGCCTCAGAATCGTGCCGAGCGAAATGGAAGGCTCAATGAGAGACACGCCTGTTAGATAGGCACCATAGCGATTCGGCCAATCCTCACGCGGCAAGGGCGAGGATGTGATCGTGGCGGTGGCGAAGAAGCCATATCCACCGATGAAGACTACAACGTGATCGCCCGGCAGTGCTGTCTTTGGCACGACCCAGCGAGGTGAATCGAGATGTTCGTGGGCGGCTTTGATGAGCCACGCGAGGTCGCCGTTATCGATTCCGCCTTGAACGAGGTGTAGAACGCTCATAGGTCTCCTACCAGTTCCGGAGTGCCGTAAAGATGCGGCCGAAAGCGGCCTAACGCTACGCTTGACCGGCCCGAAACAGCGGCGCGAAGCGACGCTGTGAAGGGTCCGTGTCGAAGCGTTGGTTAGGCCGCACTTGGACCACTGACGACAAGGCGACTTTCGATGAACGTGATGGACCCATCCGACTCTTCGCCCCAGGCCACCATGCGATTTGCTTCGACGAGGTCAGCTCTTGATTGCCCGCGGAAGTAGTTGGGTGTGCCTGACTTCTGAGCGGCGGAGTCCCACATCGGGCATAGCCGGTGGACGATCACGACCTCTCCGCCACCTTCGAGCGGAAGGCGTCCAACCAAGTGCGTTCCCATTGCTGTCTTGCCCGGCCAATCGTCTGGGCGGATCGGGACGTTCAGGAGGCAGATCGCCACTTCAACCATCTGCTTTTCGGGGGCGCAAGGGATCCACACGGTGTCCGCTGGAGCGTGAGCACCGATGTCCATTGGACAGGACCACGGGAAGAGAACCCTTGACGCGAGAACGAACGGTTCTGACCCCGCGTTCGGGCGCTGCCACTTGCCGAGATACCGACTCGAGGGCGCGGAGTCAGGCGTGAAGAGTGCATCCTTCTTGCGCGAGTCGAAGGCGACGTGCCACTGCCCGCCCTCATGGAGACTGAGCTTGAGGGCGTTGCCGAGCGGCCGACTCGTCAGGTACACGTCTCGTTTTCCAGTGCCTTCCGTCGTCCAGCACTTCCAGATGTCCGACGTTCGCCCATCGTCAGTGCGAATGGCGAAGCGAATGCTGCGTTCCGGCATGTTTGTGCGGCCTAACGATATCGAGTTCAGCGGCGAAGAGGAAGGAGCGCGAGCGACTGACGATGAGTCCGCTGCAATGAGGGGTTAGGCAGCAGCCCGCGCCTCATGGATGGCCGCTGGTAACGACTAGGAATAGCGCGACCATTCCGATGGCGAGCCCGATGAAGGCTCCAAACCTCGCATCTGGATCTCCGACGCGCGCACGAAACGCGGAGCCTTGGAATGCGAAGAAGATGATGCTGGCGGCGACGCAGACGAGATAAAGCCGGCCGTCACTCCCGCGAGCCCGCGCCACCGCGAAGTAGCCCCAGAAAAGCCCGAAGTTCAGGCAGGCGTTTATGGCCACCCATGCGCCGAACCGGGCTCCCGAAAGGGTTGGATAGGTGGGGTGAGAAGTGTTCTCCTCTGTGATCGGCGCGGACGCGAGGCGAGGCAGGATTGAGCCGAATAGGGCGGCGTTAGCCATGACCGCTAGGCCCGCGTAGAGAAGTTCTAGCCACACAAGGGTTTCTGCTGCCTAACTAGTATTCGGCTGCACGGCGGGTTTGTACGTGCGGAAGCTTCATGACGGAGATCGGGGGGAGGTTTCTGCAGGTGGGTGCTTTTTGGTTTCCGCAGATGGAAGCTTTTTCGGCGGCATCCATGGGACCTCCTCGATCACGATCTGGACCGATCCTCTTCCGGCGTGGCTCAATCATATCCGCTCCTACTCCAGCGTCACGACCTTGCTCTTCGGAGCGCAGAAGCCGGGACGCACCGTGACGCGGATCTTCGCGCCGCTCTTCAGGCCGAGCACGGACAGCGGCACGCCGAGGCGAACGGCATTGAGATCCCGCTCGACCTTCGGGAACCAGCCGTTCATCTGGTCGGAGCTGAGCTGCTCCTCGCCCTTGGAGATCGATGGGTCCAGTACCTGCCGGTTGACGTACTTGCCCTCCTCGTTGCGGACGGACGTCCCGATCTCCATCAGGCCGATCACGTATTCGGCGCCACCCGTTCCGAGGTCGCCTGACACGCCCTTCGTGGGGGGAAGCCCCGTCTTCGCGTTGTTGTCCACGTCCAGGTAGATCTTGACGTCGGCCGAGACCTTCTTCGCCCCGCTGCTGTAGCCGCCGAGGTACGCCCCGACGGGTTTCGGGTAGAAGACCGACCAGACGAGATCGCTCCCTTCGGTCTTCACGTTGACGTTCAGCGCGCCAGCGAGCGCGTCGCACGGGACCGAGAGCGTCGTTCCGCCGGAGGGCTGCCTCTTCTCCCATTTGTCACCGAGCAGCGCCGCGCACTCCTCGCACTTCGACTCCTTCGAGATGTCGAGCGCGGTCAGGCCCTTCTTCTCCTTCAAGGTGATGTCGGCGCCGGCCCTGAGAAGAGCCATCAGGGTGTCCGTGTTTCCGAGGTCGGCGGCCACCATCAGGGCGGTCACGCCGTCCTTGTCCTTGCCGTTCACGTCGGGCTTCGCCTTCAGGACGCGCTCGACGGTCTCCATGTCGTCGCCGATCGCCGCAAGGACGAGCGGCGTGGTGTGCTTGAGGCCCCTGGACTCGAAGGTGGCGCCGGCCGCGAGAAGAGCCTCGATGCTCGTCGAATTTCCGTGCTGCACGGCGAGAAGGACCGCCGTCTTGCCGTCCGTGGCCTCGACCTTCGGGTCCGCGCCGGCCTTCAGGAGATCCGTCACGCAGAACGAGGAGCTGTAGAAGGCGGCATACATCAGCGCCGTCCAGTTGTCGTTGTCCTTCGCGTTGAGGTCGTTCACCGACGCCTTCGCCTTCAGCAGCGCCCGGATGACCTCCCGCGCGTTGAACGAGTTCTCCACGATCGCGTATGTGATCGCCGTGATGCCATGCTCGTCCGGCCCGTCGACCTTCGCGGCCGGCTGGGGAGGAGTCGCGGCCGCGGGAAACGCGAGGGCTGCGCACAGAACACTGAGAGCAAGTCTCCTCAGTGACATGAAAACCCTTCCTTTCTCTTTGAAAGCGTACACCCGCCGATGCAAGCGCGTCACAGGTTCGACGCCCACCAGCGGGGCTTTCAGCGCGAGCGTTTCAACCCGTGGCCCGCCAGCACGAAAAGCGAAAGGCCATAGGCGAGGAGGCCCGCGGCCACGAGCGCGAAGAGAACGGGGCCGGCGTCGGCTCTCTTGATCGTGCGGAGCGCCGCCCCCATGCCGCTGAGAGCCCGAGGGTTCCCCTCGAGCCCCGCGCTGCAGACGGAGGCGCCCGCGACCGCGAGGACGAGGCCGTGCGCGAACACGCCGCCCCGGGCGAGCGCGGATGTCCATCTCTTGCTCTCGCGAGCCATGATCGCCGCGGTGAAATCCGCGGGGAGCCTGTCCAGGAGCGCCCGCGCCATCTCGACGCCGCCCACGACGACGGCGATCGCGCCTCCAAGCTCGAGGGCGCCGCGTCCCCACGCGTCGGAGACGAGGCGGGATCCCAGCTCGCGCAGTCCCGCGGCGTCTCCGCCCGCGCGGAGCTGGAAGAAGAGGCGCACGGCGGAGATCGCGAGAAAGAGGTTTCCGAGGGCACTCGCGACGTACCCGATCTGGGCGAAACGCCGGCGCGTGCGTACGCACTGGGCGGCGCGAAAGAGCACGAAGGCGAAGAGGCCTGCCGCCACGACCGCGAGGACGAGGCGCCCGTTCCATCCCGTGAGGGTCCTGGCGAGCGCGTCCACGGGCCCGGTGGCGCGCCCGCGCTGGAGGAGCGCCACCCGAGCCGCGACCCACCCCACGAGCACGTAGACGAGCCCGCGCGCGAAGAAGCCGAACCGCGCGAGCGCGTTCGGGATCCCCTTCTCCGCTCGCCGAGCCGTCGCCGTCACGCGCGCCATCTTAGGCGGCGCCGCGGCGCGGCCGGAGAACGCGGGCGGACGGGCAGCTAGAATGCCGACGTTCTGGCCCCGGCACAGCGGGCGTAATCGATGACCGAGAAGGTGCATCACGCGGACGTCGTCATCGCGGGCGCTGGGCTCGCGGGGCTGGTTGCCGCGCACGAACTGCTCGAGCACGGGAAAACGGTTCTCCTCCTCGACAAGGACGTGCCCGAGAAACTCGGCGGCCTCGCGAAGGAGTCGTTCGGAGGCGTGCATCTCATCGGCACGCCGCAGCAGAGAAGGACGGGTATCTCCGACTCGCCCGAGCTCGCCCTCCGGGACTGGCTCTCGTACGCTCGGTTCGGCGAAGACGATTCCTGGCCGCGCCTTTGGGCGGAGCTTTACTGCGACCGTTCGCTCGATCTGATCCACGCCTATCTCGACGGCGTCGGGGTGAAGTTCCTGCCCGTCGTGAACTGGCCTGAACGCGGCGTCTTCGGGCCCGGCAACACCGTCCCAAGGTGGCACATTGCGTGGGGATTGGGCCACGCCATCATCGAGCAGGTGGTGCGCGCGCTGAGGGCGCATCCGCGCGCGGCCCGCCATACGATTCGCTTCCGGCACGCCGTCCTGGACCTCGAAGTCTCGAACGGACGTGTGACCGGGCTCGTCGGAACCGACCTCGAAAGCGGCGGCCGGTTCGTCGCGCGCGGCGATCGGGTCGTGATCGCGACGGGAGGAATCTGCGGAGGCGACCTCTCGAAGGTGCGGGCAAACTGGTTCAAGCCATGGGGCGCTCCTCCGAAGGTGCTGCTCAACGGAGCGCACCAATTTGGAGACGGCGCGATGCACGAAGCCGTGGCGCGGGCCGGGGGCAACCTCACTCACCTCGACAAGCAGTGGCACTACGCGGCCGGCATTCATCATCCCGCCAAACGCAAGCCGAACGACGGCCTGTCGCTCGTCCCGCCACGCTCAGCGCTCTGGCTGAACGCGAAGGGAGAGCGCATCGGCCCCGTGCCCCTCGTCGGCTCGACCGACACGCGTTTCCTCGTGGAAAACATCCTCAGGCAGCCCGGCCAGTATTCGTGGCAGGTGATGAACAACGCGATCGCGAAAAAGGAGCTCGCGGTCTCGGGCTGCGACTACATGACGGCGTTCCGGTACCAGAGGAAGCTCCTGATGGCGCGGCAGCTGCTGTTCGGGAACCAGGAGCTGGTCGATCGCCTGACCGAGGAGTGCCCGGACGACATCGTCACGGCGCGCTCGCTGGAAGAGCTCGTCGACCGGATGAACGAGCGCAACCTCGACGGCCTCCGCACGGACCTCGCGACCGTCCGGGACGTCGTCCGCGACTACGACGCGCAGATCGACCGGGGGCCGGCCTACTTCACCGACGACCAGCTTCGACGCATCGGGAACTTCCGCCAGTACCGCGGAGACCGGCTGCGCGTCTGCAACTTCCAGAAGATTCTCGACCCGCGCGCCCTGCCTCTCATCGCGATCCGGGAGTTCATCCTCTCGCGCAAGAGTCTCGGCGGCATTCAAACCGACCTCGGGTGCCGGGTCCAGGGCGCCGCGGGCGCGGCGATCGACGGCCTCTATGCGATCGGCGAGGCGGCGGGATTCGGAGGCGGAGGCATCCACGGCATGGGCTCTTTGGAGGGAACGTTTCTCGGAAGCTGCGTCCTGACGGGACGCGTCGCGGCGCGTACGATCGCGGGGATCTCCATATGACGAAGCTTCTGAAGATCGGCGCGAGAAAGTCCGGAGCCTGGCTCGTGCGCCACGCTCTCGAGCAGCTTCCCATCACGCACACGTTCGGGATCCCCGGCGTCCACAACACCGAGATCTACGACGAGCTCAACCGGTCCGAGAAGATCCAGCCCGTCCTCGTCACGCACGAGGCGGGGGCGGCCTTCGCGGCGGACGGGATCAGCCGCACGAATGCGGGTGCCATCGGAACGCTTCTGATCGTGCCCGCCGCCGGGCTCACGCACGCGATGAGCGGCATCGGAGAGGCCTTCCTCGACGGCATTCCGATGCTCGTGATCTCCGGAGGGACGCGCACGGACGTCCCCTTCCGGTACCAGCTCCACGAGCTCGACCAGCACGCGCTGCTTTCGGGCCTGACGAAGGGCTCGTGGCATCCGAAGACGCATGCCGAGATCGTGCCGGCGATCTTCGCGGCCTACCGCACCGCCGTGTCGGGCGTGCCCGGCCCCGTCTTCGTGGAGATCCCGGTGAACCTGCAGCTTTTCCAGGAGACGGTGGAAGAAGTTCCGGTGTTCGAGGCTTCGGCGGCGCCGGAGAATCCCTCGACCAGTCTGCTCGACGCGGCGGTCGATCTCCTCACGGCGGCCGAGTCCCCCGGCATCTTCGCGGGATGGGGGGCGGTCGACGTGTCGGACGACGTGGCACGCATCGCCGAGCGGCTCGGGGCTCCGGTCTCGACCACGCTCCAGGGCCTCTCGGCTTTTCCGGCCACGCATCCCCTGCACACGGGCATGGGGTTCTCCCGGGCCTCCGTGCCGGCCGCCGAGAACGCGTTTCGGAACTGCGACGCCCTTCTGGCCATCGGGACGCGCTTCGCCGAGATTCCGACGGGCAGCTTCGGCTGCGTCGTGCCCGAGAACCTCGTGCATGTGGACATCGATCCCGCCGTCCTGAGCGCGAACTATCCCGCGAAGGTCGGCATCGCGGGAGACGCGCGCGCCGTCGTGCCGAAGCTCCTCGCCCGGCTGGCCGAGCGGGGCGTCGAGCACCCGGAACGCCGGCGGCGGCAGGAGGCGCGGATCGCCGCCGACAAGCGGGCTTACCTTGACGAATGGCTCGCCCGAAGCACCGACCGGGTCAACCCGGCCCGCTTCTTCGAGTCGCTGCGCCGCCAGCTCGGAGACGACGCCCTCATGATCGTCGACGACGGCAATCACACGTTCCTCGCGGCCGAGCTCTTCCCCGTCACGAAGCCGCGCCATTTCGCGAGCCCGACGGACTTCAATTGCATGGGCTACGCGGTGCCCGCCGCCATCGGAGCAAAGCTGGCCCGGCCGGACCGGCAGGTCGTCGCGATCGTGGGCGACGGCGCGTTCCTGATGACAGGCCTCGAGATCATCACCGCGACGTCGTATCAGGCGGGCGTCGCCTTCTTCGTCTTCCACGACGGCGAGCTGTCGCAGATCTCGCAGGGACAGGAGATTCCCTACAACCGCAAGACGTGCACCGTGCTCGGGGAGATGAAGCTCGAGGGCATCGCGCTCGCGACCGGCGCCGCTTTCGTTTCCATCCGGGACGACGCGGGGATCGAGGGCGGCATCGCCGAGGCGCTGCGCGTCTCCGGCACGGGGCGGCCCGTCGTCGTGGACGTGAGGGTCGACTACGGCAAACGCACGCGCTTCACGCAGGGGGTCGTGAGCACGGTGCTCAAGCGCTTCCCGCTGGGCGACAAGTTTCGCTTCGTGGGGCGCGCCTTCGTGCGTAAAGTGACGGGCTGACACATGCCTCTCGACACCGGCCCCCTCGCTCTCCCGGACGCGGCGCATTTCCTCGCCGCGGGCGGGCGGCTGCTTGCCGCGGCCGTCCTCGGCGGGATCATCGGCGCGCAGCGCGAGCGGGTCCACAGCGCCGCGGGATTCCGCACGCACATCCTCGTCGCGATGGGAGCCGCGCTCCTGGTGCTGGGGGGCCTCGAAGCCGGCTTCTCGACCCCGGACGTGAGCCGCGTCGTGCAGGGCATCGTGGCGGGCATTGGCTTCCTCGGCGCGGGCACGATCCTGAAGCTCGCCGACCGGGGCGAAGTGCACGGCCTGACCACCGCCGCGACGATCTGGGTGACCGCCGCGGTCGGTGTCGCCGCGGGCATCGGCCCGCTCTGGCTCCCGGCCCTCGCCGCCGGCCTCACGTGGATCGTCCTGGCTCTCGCCGTGCGCCTCGAAGGCGGGCGAAGAACGATTCCGCCGGGGTCCTGAGCTCGTGACAAACTTGCGGGCATCATGAAAATCCGCCTCGCCGCCCTCCTCGCCGTTTCCCCTCTCCTGTCACCCGCGATCTTCGCCGCCGACACTTCCTACCGGATCGCCCGCACGATCCCGGCGGGTGGTGAGGGCGGCTGGGATTACCTGAACGTGGACGCCGCCGCGCGGCGACTGTACGTCTCGCGGGGCACGCGCGTGGCGGTGCTGAATGCCGATTCGGGCGCGGCGGAAGGCGAGATCCCGAGCACCGAGGGCGTGCACGGCATCGCCCTCGCCCCAGACCTCGGCCGTGGCTTCACGAGCAACGGCCGCGCGAACACGATCACGATCTTCGATCCCAAGACGCTCGCCACCGTCGGAACCGTCAAGGTGACGGGAGTGAACCCGGACGCGATTCTCTACGACCCCTTTTCCCACCGTGTGTTCGCGTTCAACGGCCGGACAGCGAACGCCACCGCCGTCGAGGGCGCCACGGGCGTCGTCGCGGGCACGATCGCCGTCGGCGGGAAGCCGGAATTCGCCGTCACGGATCTCGCCGGACGCATCTACGTCAACATCGAAGACAAGAACGAGATCGTCGCCCTGAACCCGAAGACTCTCCAGGTCGAGGCGCACTGGCCGCTCGCGGGCTGCGACTCGCCGACCGGACTTGCGATCGACGTGAAGACCCGCCGCCTCTTCGCGGGATGCGGAAATCAGACGCTCGTGGTCCTCAGCGCGGCGGACGGACGCTTCGTCACGAAGCTCGCGATCGGCAAGGGAACGGACGCCGTGGTCTTCGATCCCGACACGAACCTCGTCTTCAGCTCGAACGGCGACGGAACGCTCACGATCATCCGCGAGGACTCCGCCGACGCGTTTCACGTCGTCCAGAACCTCGCGACGAAGGAGGGCGCGCGCACGATGGCCCTCGACCCGAAAACCCACGCGATCTTTCTTCCCGCGGCCCGCTGGGAGCCGGCGCCGCCCGCCACGGCGGAAAGTCCGAGGCCGCGCCGCAAGATGGTCACGGGAAGCTTTGAGATCGTCGTGGCGACACCCGCTGTGAAGTGACGCTCGCCCGTCGGCTTCGGCTGCCAACGGCTGGGTCGTGCCCGTCCTCCTTCTAGGAACGGGGCGCATGCCCGCACGAAACTCTCCTTGACGTGGAGCCTTTCGCGACCTATTGATTAGTCAGCCCCGCGCGCCGGAATTCACGGCGGGGCCGGTCGGAAAGGCTCACAGGCACGGTCACAAAACTGCCCCAGCAGGTCCGGGATTCGGAAGGGCAGCGCAGGACCAGCGCATAGCACGCGCAAAGCCGCTCCGCCGCCGGCAGGCCCCTCACGGGGTTCACCGGAGCCCGGGGGAACCGGCGCCCCTCGGGCTCTCTTTCCTTTTCCGCTCTCACGCTCCGGGCGCGAGGCCGGGCGACGCCACCGACGGGCTCACGGGCGCGCGCGCCGCCTTTCGCGAGGCGAAACGGTCGCTGAGCGCTTCGAAGGCCAGGTAGACGACGGGCGTGATGTAGAGCGTCAGGACCTGCGAGACGACGAGCCCGCCGATGACGGCGAGTCCGAGCGGCTGGCGCGACTCGCCGCCGCGCCCGAGGCCGAGCGCGATCGGGAGCGTCCCCGCAAGCGCCGCCATCGTCGTCATGAGGATCGGCCGGAAGCGCGTGATCGAGGCCGTGAGGATCGCCCTCTCGGGGTCCATCCCCCCGCCGCGCTGCGCCTCGAGCGCGAAGTCGATCATCATGATCGCGTTCTTCTTCACGATCCCGATCAGCATGACGAGGCCGAAGAACGCGTAGACGTTCAGCTCCTTGCCGAAGATGAGAAGCGTGAGGATCGCTCCGACGGCCGCCGAAGGCAGCCCCGACAGGATCGTGAGCGGGTGCACGAAGCTCTCGTAGAGGACGCCGAGGACGAGGTAGATCACCAGGACGGCGACGACGAGGAGGACGGACATCCCCTTCAGGGACGACTGGAAGACCTGCGCCTGGCCCTGGAAGCTCGTCGTGATCGTGTCCGGCAGCGTCTCCTTCGCGAGCTTCGCGACGGCGGCCGTTGCCTGACTCAGCGCGACGCTCTTCCCGAGGTTGAAGGAGATCGTCGCGGACGGGAGCTGGCCGAGGTGGTTCACGAGGAGCGGGCCCACGCTCGTCGCCGACGTCGCGACCGCGTTCAGCGGGACGAGCGTCCCGTTCGAGGACCGCACGTAGAGCGACGAGAGGTCCGCCGGGCCGCGCTGGTCCTGCGGCTTGACCTCGAGGATGACCTGGTACTCGTTCGTCGCCGTGTAGATCGTCGAGATCTGGCTCGTCCCGTAGGCGAGGGCGAGCGCCCGCTGGATCTTCCCCACCGTCACGCCGAGCGCCGAGGCTTTCTTCCGGTCGATCGTGACGTCGAGCTGCGGGTTCTTGATCTGGAGGTCGCTCGTGACGTCGCGGATGATCGCGATCCCCCGCATCTTCCGCTCGAGGAGGGCCGCGTTCGCGTAGAGGGCGGCCGTGTCCGTGCTCTGGAGGGTGAGCTGGTACTGGCTCCGCGTGGACTGCCCTCCAATGTTGATCGCGGCCGGGTTCTGGATGAAGACGCGGAGGCCCGGGACTTTCGCGAGCTTCGACCGCAGGCGGTCGATGATCTCGTCGGACGTGGCGCGTTCGCCGCGGGGCTTGAGGGTGATGAACATCGACCCCGAGTTCGACGTCGAGTTCCGGCCGCCCGCTCCGACGGACGACTGGACCGACTGGACGCCCGGCTCGGCGCGGACGATCTCCGCGAGGACCTTCTGGCGGTCGCGCATGTCGTCGTACGAGATCCCCTGCAGCCCCTCGACGCTCGCCATGACGAAGCCCATGTCCTCGTTCGGGATGAACCCCTTCGGCGCGAACCAGAAGAGAACGCCCGCGAGGACCGCCATGAGGACGAGGATCGCGAGGGTCGCGCGCCGGTGCTTCAGGACGTCGCGGAGCGTCCTCTCGTAACCCGAAAGGACCCGCGCGAAGAACCGCTCGAGGGCGGAGGCGACCCGCCCGTGCGCACCCGACCCCGGCTCCTCGCGCTTCAGGAGACGGCTGCAGAGCATCGGCGTGAGGGTCAGGGACACGAAGCCCGACACGAGGATCGCGGCGCTGATCGTGACCGCGAACTCCTGGAAGAGCCGGCCGAGGAGCCCGCCCATGAAGAGGACGGGGATGAAGACGGCCACGAGCGAGATCGTCATCGAGAGGATCGTGAAGCCGATCTCCCTCGAGCCGCGCCGGGCCGCCACCGCGGCGCTCTCGCCCTTCTCCATCCGCCGGACGATGTTCTCGAGCTGGACGATCGCGTCGTCGACGACGAACCCGACTGAGAGCGTGAGCCCCATGAGGGAGAGGTTGTCGAGGCTGAACCCGAGGACCGCCATCACGGCGAACGTTCCGAAGAGCGATGTCGGGAGCGCGATGGACGGGATGAACGTGGAACGGAGGTTCCGGAGGAACAGGAAGATGACGAGGACGACGAGGACGACCGTGAGGACGAGCGTGAGCTGGACGTCGCGCACGCTTTGGCGGATCCCTTTCGAGCGGTCGAACATGATGTCCATCCGCATCGCGGCCGGGATCTGCATCCGAAAAGCCGGGAGGAGCGCCTTGACGGCGTCCACGACCTGGATCGTGTTCGAGTCCGGCTGGCGCTGGACGGCGAGGACGATGCTCCGGTTACCCTGGAACCACGCGGCCTGGCGCTCGTTCTCGACGCTGTCGAGGACGGCGGCAACGTCGCCGAGGCGCACGGGCGCCCCGTTCCGCCACGCCACGATCAGGGGCCGGTAGGCCGCCGCGTTCGTCAATCGGCCGTTCGTCTGGACCGAGAGCGCTTTCTCGGGCCCGTAGACGATCCCAACCGGCTGATTCGAGTTGCCGGAGGCGATCGCCGAGGCGAGCTCGTCGATCCCGATCTTCCGGCTCGCGAGCGCGCCGGGGTCCGCCTGCACGCGGACCGCGTATTTCTTCGCGCCGTAGACATTCACCTGCGCGACGCCGCTCACGGTCGAAATGCGCTGGGCGAGGACCGTCTCGGCCCATTCGTCGACCTCCGACATCGGAAGCGTCGGAGAGGACAGGACGATGAAGAGGACGGGCTGCGCCGAGGGGTTCACCTTGTGCAGGTTCGGAGGCGTCGGCATGGACGGCGGAAGCTCCGAGAGCGTCGCCGCGATCGCCGTCTGGACGTCCTGCGCCGCGGCGTCGATGTCGCGATCGAGGGAGAACTGCAGCGTGATGCTCGTCGAGCCCTGGCTGCTCGTCGAGTTCATCGAGTCGATGCCCGCGATGCCCGAGAACTGCCGCTCGAGCGGCGTCGCGACAGCGGCCGCCATCGTCTCCGGGCTGGCGCCCGGGAGGCTCGCGCTCACGTGGATCGTCGGGTAATCGACCTTCGGGAGGTCCGCGACGGGCAGGGAGACGTACCCGATCGCGCCGAAGAGGAAGAGGCCCGCCATCACGAGCGTCGTCATGACCGGGCGCCGGATGAAGAGCCCGGAGAGGTCCGCCGAGACCGGCTTGAGGCCGCCCTCCTGCTTCACGAGGCCTCGGGCACGGCGTCCTCCGGAAGGTCCGGCAGCGGCGCGGGCGTGAGCTTCGCCTGGAGCGCGTCGAACGCGATGTAGACGACCGGCGTGAGGTAGAGCGTGAGGACCTGCGAGACGAGGAGACCGCCGACGACCGCGAGGCCGAGCGGCTGGCGCGACGCGGCGCCCGCGCCGATTCCGAGCGCGATCGGCAACGTCCCCATGAGCGCCGCCATCGTCGTCATCATGATCGGGCGGAACCTCACGACCGCGGCCCGGTGGATCGCCTCGGCAGGGCCCTTCCCCTCCGCGCGCGCGACCTCGACCGCGAAGTCGATCATCATGATCGCGTTCTTCTCGACGATGCCGATGAGCATGATGAGCCCGACGAACCCGTAGACGTTGAGGTCCTTGCCGAAGAGGAGGAGCGTCACGAGCGCGCCGAGGCCGGCCGACGGGAGGCCCGACAGGATCGTGAGCGGGTGGATGAAGCTCTCGTACAGGATCCCGAGGACGAGGTAGATCACGAGGACCGCGATCACGAGGAGGAACGCGAGGCCTCCGACCGAGGACTGGAAGACCTGCGCCGTACCCTGGAATGTCGCCGGGATCGTGATCGGGAGGATCTCGTTCGCGGCTTTCCGGACACGCGCCGTCGCGTCGCTCAGCGCGACGCCGCGCCGTACGTTGAAGGAGATCGTCGCGGACGGGACCTGCCCGAGGTGGTTCACGGCGAGGGGACCGGCGTTCTCGTCGAATCGCGCGACGGAGGAGAGCGGGATCAGCGTGCCCGCGGCGTTGCGGACGTAGAGGAGCGAGAGGGCCGAGGGGCTCGTCTGGTACTCCGGGAGGAGCTCGAGGATGACCTGGTATTCGTTCGTGGACGTGTAGATCGTCGAGACCTGCCGCGTCCCGTACGAGTTGTTCAGGGCATCCTCGACCTGCGAGGCCGTGAGGCCGAGCGCGGACGCCTTGTCGCGATCGATCGTGACGGCGAGCTGCGGGTTCTTGTTCTGGAGATCCGTCGTGACGTCGATGAGGCCCGGCAGGGTTTTGACCTTCGCCTCGAGGAGCTCCGTGTACTTGGCGAGGTCGGCGCGGTCGGACCCCTGGAGCGTGAGCTGATAGGGGCTGCGCGTGACCTGGCCGCCGATCGAGACCGACGGCGGGTTTTGCAGGAAGACCTTGATGCCGGAGACGGCGGCGAGCTTCGGGCGCAGCTCCTCGATGAGCTCGTCGACGCTCTCCTTGCGCTGGCTGCGCGGCTTGAGGAGGATGAGGAGGTTCCCGGAGTTGCCCGCCGGGCTCGCGTCGCTCGCGCCGACCGTCGAGGAGACGCCCCTGACGGCCGGATGGCGGCGAATCGCGTCCGTGACCTCTTTCTGGTGGCGCGCCATCTCCGCGAACGAGACGCCCGGAAGCCCCTCGGTGTAGCCGATGAACTGCCCGGTGTCGTCGCTCGAGAGGAAGCCCTTCGGGATCACGACGAAGAGCAATGCCGTGACGAGAAAGAGGACTCCCGAGAGGATCAACGTCTCCTTCTGCCGCACGAGGACCCACCGGAGCGTCCGCTCGTAGAGGTCGAGCCAGGCCTTGAAGATCCGTTCCGTCGCCCGGAAGAAGCGACCCTCGTTCGAGACGTTGGACGCCTTCAGGAAACGGCTGCAGAGCATCGGGGTCAGCGTGAGCGAGACGAAGCCCGAGACGAGGATCGCGACGCTGATCGTGACCGCGAACTCCTTGAAGAGCCGCCCGAGAAGCCCGCCCATGAAGAGGACGGGGATGAAGACCGCGACGAGCGAGATCGTCATCGAGAGGATCGTGAAGCCGATCTCCTTGCCGCCCTTGAGCGCGGCCGTGAGGACGTCCTCCCCGCCCTCCATGCGCCGGACGATGTTCTCGAGCATGACGATCGCGTCGTCGACGACGAAGCCGACCGAGAGCGTGAGCGCCATCAGCGAGAGGTTGTCGAGCGAGAAGTTCAGGATCGACATCGCCGCGAACGTCCCGACGATCGAGGCCGGGACCGCGAGGCTCGGGATGAGCGTCGCCCGCACGTTGCGGAGGAACAGGAAGATCACGAGGACGACGAGGGCGATCGTGAGGACGAGCGTGAACTCGACGTCGTGCACGGACTCGCGGATCGGGACGGAACGGTCGAAGAGGATGTCGAGCTTGAGCGCCCCCGGAAGCTGCGCCCGGAGCGCCGGGAGCTTCGCCTTGACGGCATCCACGACGGCGATCGTGTTCGAGCCCGGCTGCCTTTGGATCGCGAGCGTGACGACCTGCTTGTCGTCGTACCAGTTCCCGATCCGGTCGTTCTCGACGCCGTCCACGACCTTCCCGAGGTCGCCGAGCGTCACCGGCGAGCCGTTGCGGTAGGCGACGATCATCGTCCGGTACGCGGCGGCGTCGAAGAGCTGGCCGTTCGCCTGCACCGTCAGGGACTGGTGGATCCCGAAGAGCGTCCCGACGGGCAGGTTCGAGTTCTGGCTCTGGATCGCGGTCGCGACCTCGTCGATCCCGATCCCGCGCGCGGCCAGCGCGCTCGGGTCGAGTTTCGCCCGCACGGCGAACTTCTGCGCGCCCGTGACCTGCACCTGCGCGACGCCCGAGATCGTCGAGAGGCGCTGCGCGATGAGCGTCTCGGCGACCTCGTCGACCGCCGTGAGCGGCATCGTCGGGGAGGAGAGGACGAGATAGAGAACCGGCTGGTCGGCCGGGTTGACCTTCTTGAGCGTGGGCGGCGAGGGCATCCCGGGCGGAAGCTGCCGAGCCGCTGCGGCGATCGCCGTCTGCACGTCCTGCGAGGCCGCGTCGATGTTGCGGTCGAGCGCGAACTGGAGCGTGACCTGCGTCGTCCCCTGCGAGCTCGTCGAATTGATCGAGTCGAGGCCCGCGATCGCCGAGAACTGCCGCTCGAGGGGCGTCGCGACCGAGGCGGCCATCGTCTCGGGGCTCGCGCCTGGCAGGCTCGCCGTGACCTGGATAGTCGGGAAGTCGACGTTCGGAAGGTCGCTCACGGGGAGCGAGCGGAATCCGATGGCGCCAAACAGGAGGATGCCCGCCATGACGAGCGTCGTCATGACGGGCCGCCGGATGAAGGGCTCGGTGATGCTCATCCTCTGGTCTTGAGCTCGGTTTTGATCTCCACTCTCGCGCCCGGGGAGAGGCGCAGCTGGCCGTCCGTCACGACGCGCTCGCCCGCCGAGAGGCCCTTCGTGATCACGACGACGCCCTCGACCCCGGGCCCGGGCTTCACGGGCCGCGGCTCGACCGTGAGGTCGTCCTTCACGACGTACACGTACGGACCGTCCTGACCCGTCTGGACGGCCTGCGACGGGACGACGAGGGCGTTCGCCTCGACGCCCGTCGTGAGTGTCACCTTCACGAACTGTCCCGGCCACAGGCGCCGCTCCGGGTTGTCGAACGTCGCCTTGAGGCGGATCGTGCCCGTCGTCATGTCGACGGCGTTGTCCACGAACGTGAGGACGCCCGCGAGCGGGTGGGTCTCGTCACTCGGGAGGGCGGCCTCGACCCTGACGGGTCCGGCGGCCCGCGCGCGGTTGACCTTTGCGAGCTCGCCCTCGGGCACCGCGAGCGTGACGTAGATCGGGGTCGCCTGCGTGATCGTGACGAGGGGCGTCGTGTCGTTCGCCTTCACGAGGTTCCCCTCGTAGACGAGAAGGTTGCCCGTCATCCCGCTGATCGGCGAGCGGATCGTCGCGTACGAGAGCTGGACCCTCGCGTTGTCGAGGGCGGCCTCGTCGGCCGCGACGAGCCCGGCAGAGGTGTCGGCGCTGGTCCGGTACTGGTCCCAGTCTTCTTTGGAGGCGATCCCCTCGTCGAAGAGCTTCTTGTAGCGGGCTTCGAGCGCGCGGGCATTCGCGAGCTGCGACTTGTCCTTCGCGAGCGTGCCCACGGCCTGGTCCAGCGCGGCCTGGAGGGGCCGCTGGTCGATCGTGAACAGAAGATCGCCTTTTTGCACGTCCTGGCCCTGCTTGAAGTGGATCTTCACGAGCTCGCCCGGGACGAGCGCGCGAATGGCGACGGTCGCGTACGCCTCGACGTTGCCGATCGCCTTCGTCGTGAGCGGGACCGCCTGGCGCGTGACGAGGGCCGCCGAAACGGGCACGATCTCGGGCCGGGGGCCGGATTTGCTGGACGATTTCAGGACGGCGCGCGCGGAAGCCGCCACGACGAGGACGCCCGCCGCCACGAGAACGATGTTGCGCGTCCGATGACTAACGGAAGGCGCGGTGGCGGTGGCTTTGGCGGTCTCTTCGCTCATGAACGCTCTCCGATTCTCAGATGATGCGATTTTTCAGGGCCTTGCTCACGGCCGCCGATTTCGAATTGACGTGCAGCTTTTCGTAGATCGAACGGACGTAGTTGCGCGCCGTGTTGATGCTGATCGTGAGGCCGTCAGCGGCGGCCTGGTAGCTCGCACCCTCCGCGAGAAGACGCAGGAGTCGGACCTCCTGAGGCGTCAGGTCGTGGCCGGGCACCGGCGGCGGCCCCAGTTCGCGGAAGAGCCGGATGACCTTGCGGGCGATCTCCGGCGACATCGGGGAACCGCCTTCCTTCACGTCGCGCACGGCCTCGAGGAGTTTCGTCGGCGCCGTCTTCTTCAGCAGGTAGCCCGAGGCCCCGTTGCAGAGAGACTCGAAGATCTGCTCCTCGCCCTCGTAGACGCTCAGCATCAGGACCGCGACCGACGGGCACGTGTCGCGCACCCGCGAGACGGCCTGCGAGCCCGACATCCCCGGCAGGTGGATGTCCATGAGGAGGACGTCGGGGGGACCGTCCCCGAGGCCGGGGAGGCGTTGCAGGGCGTCCTCCGCGGAGCCCCAGCCTCCGGCCCACGAGAACCCGCGCGTGCCGCCGATCAGGAGGCGCAGGCTCTCCCTGAGGCCGGCGTCGTCCTCGACGACGGCCACGCGGATCGGCGGGCGCTCGGGGCTCATGGCCACACCCGTAGTCTCGGTCAGGCGGGGCCCTTCGGGGAGAGCATGTTCATGCGCCGCGGGCGTGGGAAGAGAACGGGAGGGTCAGCCCCCGGATCACGAGGCGCGTGCCTTGGCCCGGGGCCGTTTCCACCTCGAGCTTGCCGCCCAGGGCGACGGCGCGCGCCTGCATGTTGAGAAGGCCTCGCCGCTCTTCGTCCGGGCCTCCCACCCGCGCGGCCGGATCGAAACCGGCCCCGTCATCCGCGATGGCGACGTCCAGGGTGCGGCCGGCCAGGCGGAAGACGACCGAAACCGCGGTCGCCTGCGAGTGCCGCGCGGCATTCGTGACGGCCTCCTTCAACAGGAGGAAGAGCTGGCGGCGCGGCTCGGGCGGCACGTCGAGGGCGGGCGCCTCGGGAGGCAGCTCGAGACGGAACGTCATTCCGCGGGCCTCGAGGAGATCCCCCGCGAAATGGCGGAGACGGTCACCGAGGCTCTGGAGATCGTCTCGCCGGGGGTCGATCGACCAAATCGCGTCGCCGAGGGCGTCGATGACCGACCGGGACGTCTCTCCGATCTCGCCGAAGAGGCGCGCCGGCTCGCCGGCGGGATCGAGATCGCGGCGTCCGACCTCGGACAGGATGGAGATGCGGGCAAGGCTCGAGCCCACGTCGTCGTGCAGGTCGGTCGCGAGCCGCGTGCGCACGCGCTCCACGGCGATCGCCCGTCTGAGGCTCTGGCGGTGGACGAACACGGAAAGCGCGACGCCGGCCGCCACCGCGAGGAGGAGGAACCAGGCCCGCCGCCAGAGCGGGGGGCGCACGCGGAAGGAAACCGTGGCCTCGTCACCCGGCTCGTCGCCCGAGGGCCCGATGGCGCGCACGGAAAACCGGTACGTCCCCGGCGCGAGACCGACGTAGCGCACGGTCGGATCCCCTACCGGCGGGCTCCAGGACGCGTCCACCCCTTCGAGCTTCGTCTGATAGCGCACGGTGCCTCCCGCCGTGAAGCTCGGTGCCGCGAAGTCGATGCGCACGCGGGTCTCGTCCGGCTCGAGGACGAATTCGCCGAGCGCGCGCGCGCCGAGCTCCGGGACCTCGCGTGGGTTGCCGTTCACGCGGAACGAAGCGATGACGGCGCGGGGCGGCGGGACCTCCGAATCCTTTCGCGGCACGAGGCGCGAGACCCCTTCGAGAGTCCCGAACCACAGCGCTCCCGCGCGATCCCGGTGCGCGCACGTCACGAGGTTGTTCGTGAGACCGTCGGCCGTCGTGAACTGCCGCGTGCGGCCGGTCGAAGGCTCGAGGCGCTCCACGCCCCGCGTCGTGCCGAAGTAGAGAAATCCCGCCGCGTCCTCAGCCAGGGAGAGGACCGTCCCCGTGACGGGCCCCGGCGAGGTCTTGACGACGACCGCCGAGAGCTTCTCGGCGGCGGGTTCGTCCACGCGAAGGGCCCCGCTGGCGCCGTTCGCGATCCACAGCCGGCCCCCGCCGTCGAGCAGGAAGTCGTGGACGTAACCCTCCGGCGCGCCGTGCGCGGGCAGGAGGCGCTCGAATCGGCCGCTTCTCAAACGCACGGCTCCGCCGCTGCCGAACCCGATCCACAGATCGCCCGCGCGGTCTTCGAGGAAGGCCACCGGAGCCGTGGCCGGCAGGCCGTCGGCGGCTCCGTAGGAAACAAAGCGGCGCGACACGGGATCGAACCGGGCGAGCGACGCCGGAGAGTCGTAGACGCCGGCCCACAGAGTCCCGTCGCGCGTCTCGTAGAGAGCCGACACCTCGTCGGCTCCCAGGCCGTCGCGCGCCGTGTAGACGGCCTGGACGGGCGCGCGTTCGAGCGCGGGCCCGAGGGCGGCCGCCGCCCGGCGCTCGAGGCCCGCCCGCGTCGCGATCCACCACGTACCCGACCGGTCGCGCAGCACGGAACGGCCCCACACCCACCGGATCGGCACGGTCGCCACCGGGTTCAGGACGACCGGACGAAACGGTGGTCCTTCCAGGCGCACGAGGCTCCCGTTGCCACCGGTGACCGCGACGACCTGGCCGTCCGCGTCCTCGAAGAGAGCGCCGACGCGCACGTCCACGATGCCGTCCGCCTCACCGAAGCTCGTGAAGCCGGACGGCGCCACGCGCAGGAGGCCGGTGCTCTGCGTTCCGATCCAGAGGTTCCCCTCTTGGTCCTCGAGCAGCTCACCGAGTATCCCGTCGCCGAGGCCGTTCCGACGGCCGTAAACGGCGACGCGGCCTTCCGTGACGAGCACGAGGCCCGCGGACGTCGAAAGGGCCATGCGCCCGTCGCGCAACTCGAGCGGACGCTGCCAGGCTCCCGGCGCGGCTCCGGGCACGCGTTCGAGGACCCGGGCCTCTCCGCCGCGGAGCGGAAGCACGACCCGGCCGTCCGCACCGAGAAGGGGTTCCGCGCGGGCGAGATCCCCGCCTCCCGTTCCCGGGCCGAGCACGAAGAGGGCGTCCGGTGTCGTGATCCAGATGCGGCCCGCGCGGTCGATAAAGACCCCTCGCACGTCCGGGACAGCCGCACCCGGGAGTCCGACGCTTACGATTGGCTCGCCGGCCGCGGCACGAAAGAGGCCGCGCGACGAGCCGATCCAGATCGCTCCGTCCGGCGCCTCCCGGACCGAGCGCACGAAGGCATTTCCCGGGGCCGCCGCCGCGAGGCCCAGTGGAATCGCATCCGCCTTTCCCATTCGATACAACTCGCCGCCGCTTCCAAAAAACACGTCTCCCCCGCGTGCGACGGAGACGAAGTCGACGCTCTTTCCCTGCGGAGGCGCCGCCGCGGGCCGGAACACCGGGCGTCCCGCGGGGGTGGCCGGATCGAGGCGCACGAGGCCGCCCGTCGTCGCCACCCAGATCGCGCCGTCCGGCGTCTCGGCGAGGGCCGTCACGCGCGGCTTCGGAAGCCCATCCTCACTGGCATAGACCTTGAAACGTTCCCCGTCGTACCGGCTGAGGCCGTTCAAGGACCCGATCCAGAGGGAGCCCCGCGAGTCCTTCAGGAGCGCCGTCACCGTTTCTTCGGCGAGCCCTTCGGCCACTCCGTGCCTTTGGACCGGCAGCCGCTCGGCCCGCGCGAAAGAGGCAACGGAGAGGGCCAGCACCGCGAGAATCGTCCGGGAGCGTCCTCTCATGGCCGAGCCATTCTCGCCCGAGGTCAGGCCCCGAGCCGCCGCGCGATCTGCGCGGCGCTGTCCCTGACCTTCGCCAGGACCCTCCCCTGGGCGTCCAGGAGTACCGGGATCTCGTTCCCCCACCGCGCCGCGAGAGCCGGGTCGGAGTCCACATCCACGGTCTCGAGCGTCCCGCCAAGGCGCGTCACCAGCGGGAAAACCACGGCGCGCATCTCGTCGCACAGATGGCATCCGGGTCGCGACAGGAGACGGAGCGCCGGCGGCGGCCCCCCGGACGGCCGGCGGAAAGGACTCATGCCTTCGGAATTGGATTTCCCGTCCCGGCGGCGGGCGGGCGCGGCAGACGGGCCATGATGCGCCATGAATAGTGGAGCGCGGACACGGTCGCGAAGACCGCGACGAGCTGCATGCACGTCGTCGCGACGATGACCGGCATCCGGCCCACGTTCACGAGCAGAATCGCGACGACCGTCGAGATTTCCAGGAACGTCGTCAGCTTCCCGAGGATCGACGGGGGAAAGTCGCGGATCCCGAGCGCGAGGAACAGGACGAGGCAGATCACGACGATGAAGACGTCCCGGAAGATCGTCAGCACGAGGAGCCAGATCGGGATGTGCAGGCGGGTCGGCGTCGACGGCAGGGCGAAGACCACGAACGTCGACACGAGAAAGAGCTTGTCGACGATGGGATCGAGCCATGCCCCGAGAGGAGAGCCCATCCCGAAGCGCCGGGCGACGTAGCCGTCCACGATGTCCGTGATCGCCGCCACGAGAAAGATCGCGAGCGCGACGCCGTGCCGGCCGTCGAGGATCGCCATGACGAGGAACGGAAGCGAGGCGAGCCGCGCGAACGTCAGGAAGTTCGGCAGCGTCCAGGGGCGGAGCTCCATGGCTTGAGAGTCAGCCCGCCGCGGCGGGTCCGCCGGGCGGGGCGCCGGCCTCCGGGGGGTCGAGCTTGACGTAGACCGCCTTGCCCTTCGGAACGATGAGTTGCTCGACCGCCATCTGCGTCATCGTGCGGGAGACCGTCTCGCGCGAAGACCCGATCGTGTCGGCGATCTCGCGCTGGGAGGGGCGCACGACGACGGCCCATCCGCCGCCGGCCTTTCGCCCGCGCGTGGCCGCGAGCTCGCGGAAATACCGCGCGAGCCGGCTCTTCACGTCGAGCGACGCGAGCCCCTCGATCGTGGCGTTGGCACGGCGCAACCGCGCCGAAAAGGTCGCGAGGAGTGCGCGCGTGAGGACGAAATTCGACTTCAGGAGGTCGAGGAATACCGCGCGCGACAGGATCGCGAGGTCGGATTTCTCCTGGGCGATGACGCTCGCCGACCGGGGCGCATCGTCGAGAAGGGCCATCTCGCCGAAGTGGTCGCCTTCGCAGAGGGTGTTGAGCACGACCTCGCGCCCGTCCGGCGCGACGATGGCGACCGCGACGCGGCCCCGGACGAGGACGTAGAACGCATCCCCGGGCTGGCCCTGCTGCACGATCGTTTCGCCCCGCCTGTACGTGCGCAACGTCGCCGCGCGCGCGAGCGCGGTCCGGTCTTCCGCCGAGACTCCCTCGAAGAGAGGGACCCTCGAGAAGAGCTCCGTGATCACCATGGAAGACCCTCCTCTAACGGGAGAGCCCGAGCGTCGCGTCGATGGCGGCGAACGCCTCTCTCCCACTGACCTGCCGGGATGTCGTCTCGGGGAGTATGCCGCAGGTGGCGAGGGAGGCGGGCGTGAGAAAGCACGTCTCGTCGCGGCTCCCGAGAAGCGAGGCGAGGCGCCTGAGGTGGCCGGGCATCTCGCTTCGGGCCACCGGCGTGTCGGCCCCTACGAGGTGTGTCCCCCGCGCGACGGAAAAGAATCCGAGCGCGATCGCCTTGACGAGGCGCCTGCGATCCGGGCGGTCGAGGACGTCGACCGCCACGTCGCCGCCCGACGGCACGCGGGCGGACGCCACCTCGGGAACGAGCGTGAAGAGCAGGGCCGCGAACTGGGCGCGCGTGATGCGGGGAGCCGCGACGGCCTTCCGCGCCGCGGCGGGAAGATTCTGCATCTGAAACTCGAGCCGCGCGGCCGTCTGTTTCTCCCGCAGGGACGGGTCGTCCTTGGCGAGGCCGCCGTAAAGAGCCTCGGCCTCGGCGAAGCGCGACGTCTTGAGCGCGAGCGCCGCGAGCGACTCGGTCAGGGAGGCATCGGTCGGTGCCCGCGCATGAGCCGACTGGGCGGCCGCCCATGCATCCTCGAGCTTTCCCTCCGCCTCCGCGGCCGACGCGAGCACGTGATAGCCGGCCGGCGATTCCGGGGCCACCTCGACGAGAGCGAGCGCCGCCCGGCGTGCCGCCGCGAAGTCTTCGCGCGAGAGCGCCGACTCGGCCTCAGCGCGGAGAGTCGTCACGTACGACGCGCGGAGCTCGCCGACCCGTTCGAGGTAGCGGGCCTCTCCGGGCGCGAGGCGCGCCGCGTCGCGATACGCGTCGAGCGCATCGCGCAGCCGCCCGGCAACCGCGTCGTCTTCCGCGCGCGCCGCGAGGGCGGCCGCCCGCGCCTCGGGTGACGACGGGTCGAGGGGTTGGGGGGCCGAAGAGCATCCGGCAAGCGCCGTCACGAACGCGAAGACGACGCCGAAGCCAAACCCTTGCGTCAAACCGGCGGTGTCCGCACGGTGCTCACGGCCGGAGACGACGCCGGGCTCCCGCCCAGAGACGCGACCGAGGAAATGGCGTGCTTGTAGATCAGCTCCTCGCGCCCCTCCACCTCGAGCACGACCGCGTACTTGTCGAAGCGGCGAATCCGCCCCACGCGCTTCTTCTCGGAAATGAGCATGACCTCGACGAGCGTGCTGTCTTTCCGCAACTGATAGAAAAAACCGTCCTGAACGTTGATGGGCGGTTTGCTCGGTCCGATCATGGTCATCCCCCTTCGCCGGCATCCGAAAAAAGAAAGAGAGGTCGCGCTTCTCGCGCGACGAAATCGATGAGGTCGGGGCGGTCGGCGCGCACCGGTACGAGTCCGCTCTCGCGCCGGAACCACGCCTCTTGCCTTTTCGCGTAATGGCGGGTCTCGCGGAGGAGCCGCTCGGCCCACTGGTCTTCGGAAAGCGCGCCGGAAACCAGGGCCGCCGTGTCGCGATAACCGATCGCCGCGAACGCGGGGGCCGCGAGCGGGATCCCCGCCGCGAGCAGACCGCGCACTTCCGTTGGCAGTTCGTTCACGAATTCCGACTGAAACCTCGCGGCGATTCTTCCATAGAGGACTTCGCGCGGCAACGTGAGGAGCACCTTTACGGAAGGCTTCTCCCACGCGGGCCCCGGCCGCTCCCGAAAGAGGCGCGAGGGACGCGCGCCCGAGAGGAACAGAATCTCGAGGAGCCGAATCGCACGCGCGGCGTCGGCCGCACCCACGCGCTTCGCGCTGGCCGGGTCGAGGAGCGCGATCATCCGGACCAGGAAGCCCGCGCCGCGACGCGCCTTCACCGCCTCGAGAGCACGCCTCAGCGCGTCGTCCCGGCGCGGCCCTTCGAAGAGCCCGCCGAAGAACGCGCGCACGTAGAAGCCCGTCCCACCCGCCAGGATGGGAAGTTTTCCGCGCGCCAGGATTTCCTCGCAGAGGCGCCGGGCCTCGGTCGCGAATGCGCCGGCGCTCCAGGGCTCGCGAGGGTCCCGCGCGTCCACGAGGTGGTGCGGGACGCGCTCCCTGAGCTGCGCGGACGGTTTCGCCGTTCCCGCGTCGAATCCGCGATAGACCGCGAAGGCGTCCGCCGAGACGATCTCGCCGCCGAGACGTTCGGCAACGGCCACCGCGAGCTCGGACTTCCCCGTCGCGGTCGCTCCGACGATCGCGAGGACGCCGATCGGACGCCTCCCGTTCAGGGCGTCCCCCGGGCGACGCTTTCCGGAAAAACCGGCCGGATGCGGCCGCCCGAAAAGACGAGCGCGACCTCGCCGTCGCGATCGGTCCGGAACGTCCGCACTCCGGCAGCGAGGAGCCGCTCCATCACCTCCGGCGCCGGGTGGCCGAAACGGTTTCGACGGCCCACGCCGATCAGCCCGAGCCGCGGCGAGACGCGCGCGAGGAACGCCGCCGAAGTGGACGTCCGGCTCCCGTGATGCGGGACCTTCAACACGTCGGCGGCGAGATCCCGGCCCGATGCGACGAGATCGCTCTCGGCGAGGGCCTCGATGTCGCCGGCGAGAATCGCCATGCGCCCCGCGAGCGCCACACGCAGCACGAGCGATCCGTTGTTTTCTTGCGCGCGCGGGTAGGGGCCGTCCCCCGGATGCAGCACGTCGAAGGACAGACCCGCCGCCGTGAAGCGCTGGCCGGCGCCGAGGCGTTCCAGCGTGAGGCCCCGGCGGGCGGCCGCGTCCTCGAACTCGTCGAGGAAGAGGTTGCGAGGCACCGCCCGAGGCAGGACGACGCGCGCGACCGGGAGCGACGTGAGAACGGCGAGAAGCCCGCGCGCGTGATCGGGGTGCGGGTGCGTGAGGACGACGGCGTCGAACGCCACGGCTCCGAGGTCGGCGAGACGCGGCAGGAGCCGGAGCCGCCCGAAGTCGTACTCGCGGTCGGGGCTGCCTCCGCCGTCGACGAGAACCCGGCCCTGGGGCGAGATCAGAAGCCACGCGTCTCCCTGGCCCACGTCGAGAGCCTGAAGCCGGATCGTGTCCCGCGCGGAGACGACCGGCGGCGCGAGGACGATGGCGAGCATGACCATCGCGGCTCCGGCGAGAGCCGCGCGCCGGAGCGCGGGGCGCCGCGTGAAGCCCGCGACGACCAAGAGTGCGGCCGTGGCCGCGACCAGGGCGAACGCGGGCGTCGGCACGACCCTCACCGCGTGCAGGCGGTCGAGGGCCAAGAGCAGCGCGAGCAGGACGTCCGACAGGAAGCGCAGCGGCAGGATCGCGAGAGACGCCGCAGCCGGAGAAAAAAGGAGGAGCGGGAGCAGCAGCAGGCCCGCGAACAGGAATACGCTCGAGAGGGGTACCACGAACGGATTCGAGAGGAAGGCTACGACGGGCACGACATTGAACACGAAGAGCTGGATCGGGAGCACTGCGAGCTCGGCGCCCGCGGTCGCGCCGAGCGCGTCCGCGACGAGCCCCGGGATCCCGGCCCGGCGCAGCGCTTTCGCCGCGGGAACGCCAAACGCGGCCAGGCCGAACACGGCCGCGAACGTGAGAAGGAACCCGACGTCGAAGAGGTTCGAAGGATCGGCGGCGAGCAGGACGGCGGCCGCGAAGCCGAGGACGTGGTTCGCCGAGGTGGGACGGCCGAGAAGGCGCGCGAGGAGATAGAGGCCGATCATCAGCGCCGCGCGCACGACGGGCGGCCGGCCGCCGGCGAAGACCGCGAAGAGAGCCGTCGCGATGAGCACGAACCCGTCGCGCGCGGCGAGGGACGCGCCGAGCCGCCGCGCGAGCCAACCGAGCAGGGCCGCGACGAGTGCGACCTGCAATCCCGAGATGGCGACGATGTGCGCGACCCCGCCGTCGCGGAAGGCGCTCACCGTCGAGCCGGGCAGATCCTGCGTCTCCCCCATCACGAGTGCGAGGAGGAGCGCGAGCGCGCCGCGCGTCGCGGGTTTCGCGCCAGCCAGGTTGGAACGGAGACGTCTCTTCACGGCGGCGTGGGCGCGCGCCACGAGCGAGAGCGGCCCCGCGGGCGGGCCGAGCCGTTCGACCTGGGTGGCACTCTTGAGCGCGAGGCGTGGCTCCGCGGGAAGGTCAAACGGCGAGCGGACCGGGCCGCCCGCCTCCGGCAACCGCAGCGTGCCGCGTAGGCGCACGCGGTCACCGAGCTCGGCGACGCCGGAGGGGTCCTGCTGTCCCGCGACCGTGAGGGGCAGCCCCGACTCGAGATGTATCGAGCGCCCGTCCGCCGAGGCCGTTTCGACGGCGAGCCGCGTCCGAAAAAGCGAGCCGCTCGCGGTCCACGGCGCGTCGAGGCGACCGGTGACCTCGAGGAGAGCGCCGTCGGCGGCCGGATCCGCCGCCCGCGCACGGACGAGCGCCTCGCGCGCCTCGGACGCCGTGCGGAGAGCCGGAAGCAGGAAACGCTCCCGGGCGTTCCAGAACCCGAAGCTCGCGAAAAGAACCAGGCCGAGGAGCGCGCGGACGCCGCTTGCGGGCCTCGCGAAAGCGAGGCCCGCAAGCGCCGCCAGGATCAGCGCGGTCCCCGCGGCGCGTCCCGGCGGCACCGCGAAGACGACGGCCGCGAGGATGCCCGCCGCCATCGCCCCCGCCAAGGGAAGTGATGGAGCACCGGCGTCCCGGGACCAGGAGGCGCGCATGGCGCGCTTCTATCCGACTTTCCGCCGCGCGAGCAAGGCGATCGTCTCGACGTGGTGCGTCTGGGGAAACAGATCGAGAAGCGTCAACCGCTCGACCGCGTAGCGGGCCTTCAAGGCGGCGAGATCGCGGGCGAGCGTCGGCGGCTCGCACGACACCATCAGAAGATGCCGCGGCGCGAGCCGCAGGATTCCCGCGCGCACGGCGGGCGACAGGCCCGCGCGCGGCGGATCGGCGACGAGGACATCGATCGGAGATTTCTGCGAATGAAGGAAAGACTCCGCGGAGGATCGGAAGGAGCGCGCGAGTGGAAGGCCATCTGAATGCCACACTTGGAGATTCTTAGAAAGTGAATTTGACGCGGAGGGCTCGATCTCGACGGCCGTCACCTCCATGCCGCGCGTCTCCGCTGCGAGTTCCAGCAGCGGGCGCGTCATGAAGCCGACGCCGGCATAGAGGTCGAGCGCGCGCGTGGAGCGCACGGCGCGAAGCGCCGTCCGAATCTCTTCGAGAAAGGCATCGAGGAGATAACGATTTCCTTGAAAGAAGGAATCGACGGAGACGTCAAACGACGCGCCGCCCGCGACGATCGGCAGCGAGGCGGGCCCGTCGGCCCCGATCACCCGGCCGCCCGCCTCGACGACTCGAAACCCGTCGAACGGCCCCCTCGCACTCTCTTTTACTTTCGAAGAAATTTGCAGACCCTGACCCTCGCCAAGCCGGAGCTCGCCGAGCAGGGTCTTCCCCTCCCGGTCTTCCAACGTCCAGAGCTCCCCTTCCACCGGCCCGAGCCCGGAGAGGTGCTCGCGGATCGCGGACAGCCGCGCGAGGAGCGCCCGCGACACGATCTCGCAGACTTCGAGGTTCGCGACGACGTTCGAACGCGGCGCGAAGAACCCGAGCCGGCCGTCCCGGTCGAGATGCAGGCGGTTTCGCAGGCGATAGTTCCGCGCGGACCCGCGCCAGCCCGGCTCGGGGAGCTCTTCGGGGCGGAGGCCGGCGAGTCGGCTGAATGCGTCGAGAACGAGCGACGTTTTCAGCGCGCGATGGTGCTCGAGTCGCGCGGCGGGCCAGTCGCATCCGCCGCAGGAGGAGTCTCGGGCACGCGGACAGAGCTCGGCGTCGGGGCGCCGCGCCAAACCGGGAGCGACGACCTCTTCGAGGACGCCTCGGACGAGCCGAGGCGAGGCCTCCGTCACGCGTACGCGCACGCGGTCGCCCGGCAACCCGCCCGGCACGAGCGTGACGACGCCCGAGAGACGCGCCAGCCCCTCGCCACCGGGCACGACGCGCTCGATGAGGGCCTCGGCGGAATCGCCCGGGCGGGGCTCAGCCATGAAGCAGGGTCAGCGGCGGGAAACCGGCGAGCGAGCGCACTTCGCGGCGCGTCAGGGCCGTCCGCATGCGCTCGACGACGTGGGGTGAAAGGCCCGCGACGTCGCCGAGGGCCTCCGCGACGCGGGACTCGACGAGATTTCGGAAAGAGGAATTCATTGCTTTGAGACCCGCCTTCACGAGCGACGCCTCGATCGTCGAGAGCTCGTGTTCGATTTCTTCGAATGGTCCCTCGCTCGGGATCGCATCGATCTTCGCGGCTGCCTTCTCTCTTACCCCTCCAAGAAAATCTTCTCCTCGCTCTCCCGTCGCGAAACGCGCACTCGACGCGCGCAGGCCGGCCACGAGCAAAGCAAGAATTTCCCGGATTGCGGCCGCGTCCGCGGCCGCTGGAGGGGGTGCGTCTTCCTTGCCGACGAGGCCGCGACGCTCCATCTCCCACCGCTCCTCGACGGCGCTCACGCAGTACGCGAGGGAGGAGATCTTTCCGGCTTGCCCGCGGGCGCGGCGCCTCTCGAACGCCTCGCGGACGGCCCGCACGACCGTGTCCGCCGGAATGCCGGTTTCGCGCCAGCCGCGTATCAGTCCCCAGTCCTTCGAGGAGACGAGAAACGGCGTGCCGCGCTCGGCGATGAACGCGTCCTCGATCCGCGTTGCGTACCCGGCCTCGTCGAGACCGGCGTCGGCTGGCGTCGGCGCGGGCCCGCTCAGAAGAGGACCACGTCCCCGGAGATTACCGTTTCCTCGCCATGCCCCATCCCGAGCCGCAGAGCGCCGTCCGCATTCACGCCGCGGAACACGCCGGACACGGTGCGGCCCCTGTTCTGGACGCTCAAGGCATCTCCCGGCGCATGGGTGGCGACGGACGCGAATGCTTCCGGAAGCGGCTCCGTCCCCGGCTCGGCCAACGGCACATCGAGGATGTCGAGGAGCGACGAGAGCGGGCGGACCCCCCCGAGCTTTCCGGCGGGCACACCGGCCTCCTCGAGAGACGTAGCGTCGCGAAGCCCGTGAGAGTCCAGCTCGCGCCTGGTCCCCTTCACGTTCAGCCCCACACCCACGATGGCCCAACCTTCGCCCTCGTCGTTCGCGCGCGCCTCAACGAGGATGCCGCCGAGCTTCTTGCGGTTCACGAGGAGGTCGTTCGGCCACTTGAGCCGCACGTCGAGGCCGAACGCCTGCGAAAGACCACGCGCGAGTGCGATCCCGGCGCGCAGGGGAAGGTGAACGCGCTCGGGTCCGGCCGGCCACGGCACGATGACCGAGACCGCCAAGCTCCCCGGAAGGGAGACCCAGCTCCGGCCGAGGCGCCCGTGTCCGGCGGACTGTTCGCCCGCGACGATGATCGTGGGGCGGACGTCTTCGCTCTCGGCGAGCATCTTCTCCACGATCGCCTTCGCGACGTCGTTCGTGGAAGGCGTCGCAGGCAGGTAGATCACGTTCTCGATGTGCCGGAAGGAGCGGCCCTCGAGAGGAGCGTCGAAGCCGCTCATGCGCCCTTCGCCTCCACGAGGTTTCCGGAGAGCCGCTTGTGACGTTCGGAGAGCTCTTCGAGCTGCTGCTTCGTTTTCGCGACCACGGCCGCCGGCGCTCGCGAAAGAAAGCTCTCGTCGGCGAGTCTCTTTCGAAGAGATTCCATGTCCTTCTCGAGCTGCGCCAGCTCCTTCTCGAGCTTCGCACGATCCTCGGCCGAGATCTCTTTCTTCGGCAGATCCACGACCAGCCCGAGGCCCGCCACGACGTCGCGGAACGCTCCGGCGATGTCCACCTTCGAAGAAATCTCCACGCCCTTGAGACGCGCGAGGTGGGTGAGGAGCGGGACGTGACGGCGCATTTCCCTCGAAAGGGGTCCTTCCGGCAGCTCGAGGCCGATGGCGAGCGGCTCGGTCTGGGCGAGGCCGTTTTCCGCCCGAAGGTTGCGAATCCGCGTGACGACCGCGCGCAAAGTGGCGATTGCCTCGACCGCCGCGTCGTCCGTCCACTCGGCGCGCGGCTCGGGGAACTTCTCCATGGTGAGCCGGAGGCCGTCGCCGTTCAACGCCTCCCGGATCTCGCACGACACGAACGGCATGAACGGGTGCAGGAGCGCGAGAGAGTCGAGCAGGACGCGCGTCAAGACACCCCGCGTCTTCTCCTTCTCCCCCTCCGGGACGTCCGCGCCGCGAAGGACGGGCTTCACCATCTCGACGTACCCGTCGCAGAAGTCGGACCAGAAGAACTGATAGAGAGCGTTTGCCGCCTCGTCGAAGCGGAACGATTCGAGCGCCGCGTTCACCTTCGCCGTCGCCTCCGATAGGCGCGCGAGGATCCAGCGGTCCACCGTGCCGAGTGACGCGAAGTCGAGCTCGTCCGGCGGGACCGCGGCCCCGTCCTCGAGCATCTGCAGCGCAAAGCGGGCCGCGTTCCAGACCTTCGTCCCGAAGGCGCGGTACCCCGCCACGCGCGCCTTGCCGAACGGCAGGTCGCGGCCGGTGCCCGAAAGCACCGCGAGTGTGAACCGCACCGCGTCGGCGCCAAACTCGTCGCACATCTCGAGCGGGTCGACGACGTTGCCCTTCGTCTTCGACATCTTCTGGCCCTTCTCGTCGCGCACGAGGCCGTGCAGGACGACGTCGGCGAACGGCGCTCGGCCGTCGAAGAAGGAGCCCGCCATGATCATCCGGGCCACCCAGAAGAACAGGATGTCGAAGCCGGTCACGAGGACGCTCGTCGGATAGAAGCGGGCGAAGTCCGGGGTCTTCTCCGGCCAGCCGAGCACCGAGAGCGGCATGAGCCACGACGAGAACCAGGTGTCGAAGACGTCGGGGTCGCGCCGCAGCGCGAGAACGCCGCACGTTCCGCACACGGACGGATCGGGCTCGCCCGACCTCGGCACCGTGACGTGGCCGTCCGGGCAGTACCAGGCGGGAATCTCGTGGCCCCACCAGAGCTGCCGCGAGACGCACCAGTCGCGGATGTTCCGCATCCACTCGTCGTACGTCTTCTTCCAGAGCTCGGGCACGAAGCGCGTCTCGCCCGCGTCCGTCGCCGCGACGGCCTTCTCCGCGAGGGGCGCGACCTTCACGAACCACTGAAGGGAGACGAGCGGCTCGACGATCGTGTCGCACCGCTGGCAGCGCGCGAGGGGGATGACGTGGCTCTTCTCGCCGCGGCGCAGACCGGCGACGTCGAGGTCCCTCAGGACCTTCTTCCGCGCCTCGAAGCGGTCGAGACCGGAATAAGCGGCCCCCGCGGCCGCGGTCATCTTTCCGTCGAACCCGATCACGACGATCGAGTCGAGCGCATTCCGCTTCCCCGCCTCGAAGTCATTCGGGTCGTGCGCGGGTGTGACCTTCACGACGCCCGTGCCGAACTTCGGGTCCACGAAGGCGTCCGCGATCACGGGGATCGAACGGCCCGTCAACGGCAGCTTCACGCGCTTTCCGGCGTGACCCGCGTACCGCTCGTCGTCGGGATGCACGGCGAGCGCCGTGTCGCCGAGCATCGTCTCCGGCCGCGTCGTCGCGACGACGAGCTCGCCCGCCGTCCCGTCCAGCGGATACGCGATCGAGTAGAGGTGGCCCGAGCTCTCGACGTGGTTGACCTCGAGATCCGAGAGCACCGTGGCGCAGCTCGGGCACCAGTTCACCATCCGCTCGGCGCGGTAGGCGAGGCCCTCGTGGTAGAGCGTCGTGAAGACGTGCCGCACCGCCTTCGAGCGCGGCTCGTCGAGCGTGTAGTAGACGCGCGAGAAATCGCACGACGCGCCAAGGCGCCGAATCTGGTTCAGGATGTCGCCGCGCCGCGCCCCGGCCCACTCGCGGCAAAGCGCGAGGAACGCCTCGCGTCCGAGGTCGTGGCGGCTCTTCCCGGTCCGCTCCTTGAGATCCCGCTCGACGACCATCTGCGTCGCGATGCCGGCGTGGTCGACGCCCGGCACCCACAGCACGGCGCGGCCCTGCATCCTCCGCCAGCGGCAGAGCACGTCCTCGAGCGTGCGCCCGAGCGCGTGCCCGACGTGGAGCCGGCCGGTGACATTGGGGGGCGGGATGACGATCGTGAAGGGCTTCGCGTCCTTCGCGGCCGCCTCCGGGCGAAAAAACCCTGCGTCCTCCTGCGCCTTGTACCAGCGCATCTCGAAGGAAGCGGGATCGAAGTTCTTGCCGAGCATCGACGAAGCGCGAGTGGAGTTTTCTAGTCGGCCCGCTCGAGCTCTTCGAGACGCTCTTTCACGAGGCGCTCGGCGAGCTCGGGCACGACGTCCCACGCGATCTTGCGCACGATGCGCTCACCGGAGAGCTCGAGGACGCGGCGCGCGATGCGGTCTATGTCGTCGTCGGAGAGAGAACCCGCCGCGGCCGACTTGGAGGCCGCTGCCGCCGCCTGCGGGATGAGGCTCTCGAGGTCTGTGAGGCTCGCTTCCGCGGCAAGGGCCTCGAGGTCGCCCGGCGGGTGCTCCGCGGGGGATGCCGAAGCCGCCGAAGCCGCCGAAGCCGCCTTCATCGCGGGCGAGTCCCAGAGCTCCGGCCGGGTGGTGCTTCGGCCGGACGCCTCGAAGGCCGCGATGTCCTCGTCGAGGTCGCGATGGGACGGCTCGTCGTCGAGGGCGCCGAGGTCCATCTCATAGTCCGCCGCCGGCGTGGGCGGGAGCCCGAGCTGTTCCGTGGGCAGATCGGGAGGCGGCGCCACGACGGCGGCCGGCGCCTCGGAAGGCATCTCGATCTCGTTTTCCCGAAAGACGGGGATCGCCGAGGTGGCGTACAGATTCTCCTCGGGGAACGGCTGGGCTGCGTGCATCGTCGCCATTGGGAGTGTGAAGAACGGCGCGACCCCGGACAGCGTGGGATCGGTGGACTCCGCGCGCTCTTCGACGGAAGGGGGCGGCGCGGCCGGAGGAGGTGGAGGTGGCGGCGGCTCCGGTGCGGGGGGCGGCTCGGGAGGCGCCGCGGCGCGCTCTTCGGCCGCCTTTTTCACGAGGTCGCGCACGAGCGAGGCGAGCCCCTGCGAATCGAAGGGCTTCGTGACGAAGGAGTCGGCGCCCGCGCGCTCGGCGCGCGGTTTGTCGAAGGGTTCGAAGGTCCCCGTGAGAAGGATCACGGGCACGTACCGGCCGCCCGGCCGGCTCTTGATCTCCTCGCACAGCTCATAGCCGGTCTTTCCCGGCATGACGCAGTCCACGAGGACGATGTCCGGCGAGTAAGAGTCGAGGAGCCCAAGCGCCAGATCGCCGTTCCCGACGGCCTTCAACTCGAACTCCGTTCCCGAGAACGTTAGTTCGATGACCTTCTGAATGGTCAGACTGTCGTCTGCCAAGAGAATCCGATGCGGCATTCGATCTCCTCGCAGGGGTCGGTGTCGACCGAGTTTACACCGCCCGCGGCAAGCGGGCGGACTCGACAGCCTGATAGACGCGGGAGACGGGGCGCCGCGCGATGGCGGCGGAGAGGACCCGGCTCGCGGCCACCACGAGAGACAGGTCGACGCCCGTCTCGTAGCCCATGCCGTGGAGAAGATAGACGAGGTCTTCCGTGCCGACGTTTCCCGCCGCCCCGGGCGCGTACGGGCACCCCCCGAGACCGCCCGCCGAGGAGTCGAAGATCCTGACGCCCTGCCGGAGGCCCTCCGCGACGTTCGCGAGCGCCGTGCCGCGCGTGTCGTGGAAATGGAGCGCGAGTCGCGAAAGAGGCACGCCTGCATCGACGCAGCGTTCGACGACCTCGGGCACCTGGGTGGGAACGCCGACGCCGATCGTGTCTCCGAGGGAAACCTCGTCGCATCCCGCGTCGAGCAGCCGCCGCGCGACGCGGGCGGCCGAAGGCGGCGCGATCGCGCCTTCGTACGGACAGCCGAAGACACACGAGACGTACCCGCGGACCCGCATCCCGGCCGTGCGGGCACGCCGGATCACCGGCGCGAACCGTGCGAACGATTCGTCGATCGAGGCGTTGATGTTCTTCCGGTTGAACGTTTCCGATGCCGCCGTGAACACCGCGATCTCCCTCACGCCGGACGCCTCCGCCCGATCGAGCCCCTTCTCGTTCGGCACGAGGACGGGATACCGGACCCCCGGACGTTTTCCGATGCGGCGGAACACCTCTTCTCCGTCGGCCAGCTGCGGAATCGCCTTCGGCGAGACGAACGCCGTCGCCTCGATGACCGGCAGGCCCGCGGCCGAGAGGGCGTCGACGAAAGCGACCTTCACGTCCGTCGGAACGGTCGCCGCTTCGTTCTGCAGGCCGTCGCGCGGACCGACCTCGACGATCGTGACCCGGGACGCGTTCATCCCATTTCCACGAGGACATCGCCGAGTCCGACCATCTGCCCCTCGGTGACGAGGATGCGCGTCACGGTGCCGTCCTTCGGCGCGCGCACCGCGTGTTCCATCTTCATCGCCTCGACGAGGACGAGCGTGTCCCCCTTCCTTACAGTCGCGCCGACCGCGGTGCGCACCCCCAGGATGCGGCCGGGCATGGGGGCCTCGAGCGAGGGCGTGTCCTCGGGACGGTGGGCCGTCCGCGAAGAAAAGCGGGGAACGGCCGACAGGCGATACGTCTCGCCCCGGTGGGACACCCACGCGATTTCGCCCGCGCGTATGGCCGTCGTGCCGGGCGCCACGTCCGTGCCCGCCGCCTCGCGCTCCTCCCCGGTCCGGAGATCGCGCAGCCTCATGCGCCACCGCCCATCCGGAACCGGGTGTCGAACGGGCCGGGCCAGGAACTCTTCGTGCTTCCCGGAGCCGCGGAAGCGGGGCCGGAAAGAACCGAAGCCGCCGCCGCGAAAACCTCGTGAGGAGGAGGGGGCGGGGCGGGAAGCAGAAGGGTCTCGAGCAGACCCGTGTACGTCTCGCCGCGGACGACAGGGTCCGACTCGAGCAACCGCCCGAGCCATGAGAGATTCGTAGCGACTCCGAGGGCGACGGTTTCGCGAAGCGCCGCGACGAGCCGCCGCCGCGCTTCCTCGCGCGTGCGGCCCTTCGCGACGATCTTCGCGAGCATCGGGTCGTAGTGAACGTCCACGGCCTGCCCGGAAATCACGCCCGAGTCCACGCGCACTCCCGGTCCCGAGGGCTCGACCCACACGAGGAGCCGCCCCGCTTGCGGGAGGAACCCCGCGTCCGGATCCTCCGCGTAGACCCGCGCCTCGATCGCGTGGAAGGCGGGCGCGGCGGGAAGCTCGGGGAGCCGCTCGCCCGCGGCAATGCGGAGCTGAAGAGCGACGAGGTCCACCGAGAACGCCTCTTCCGTCACCGGGTGCTCGACCTGGAGGCGCGTATTCATCTCCAGGAACCAGAACGCGCCCGAGGGCTCGAGCAGGAACTCGACCGTCCCCGCGCTGACGTAGCCGACCGCTCGCGCCGCCTCGACGGCCGCCTTGCAGAGCCGCGCGCGGAGCTCGGGCGTCACCGCCGGAGACGGACATTCCTCGACGACCTTCTGGTGGCGCCGCTGGAGCGAACACTCGCGTTCGCCGAGCGCGACGACGGTTCCGTGCGCGTCTCCGAGAATCTGCACCTCGATGTGCCGGGGCGAGTCGAGGTACTTCTCGACGTAGACGGTGGAATTCCCGAAGGCGGCGAGAGCTTCGCGCCGGCAGGAAGCGATTGCTTCGGAAAGATCGGAGGGGGACGTCACGATCCGCATCCCCTTCCCTCCCCCTCCAGCGGATGCTTTGACCAAAACCGGGAAACCGAGAGAAAGAATTTCTTTGAAAGTGCCATTCAAAGAAATCTTCTCGTGCTCTTCGGACGCCCCAATAAGCGCGCCCGGAACGACCGGCACGCCCGCGGCCCGCATTCTTTCTCTAGCAGAAATCTTCGATCCCATCGCCTCCATGGCTTCAGCCGGAGGTCCGATCCAGACGAGCCCGGCGTCTGTGACGGCGCGCGCAAAGTCCCCGCTCTCCGAAAGGAAGCCGTAGCCGGGATGGACCGCGTCGCAGCGAGTCTCTTTCGCGGCCGCAAGGAGGAGGGGAATCGAAAGATATGACTCGCGCGCGGGCGCGGGGCCGAGTCGCACGGCGGCATCCGCGAGCGCGACGTGCCGCGCCTCGCGGTCCGCATCCGAATACACCGCCACGGATTCGAGTCCGGCCGTTCGGCAGGCGCGGATCACGCGCACGGCGATCTCGCCGCGATTCGCGACGAGCACGCGGCCGAACCGCCCGACTCCGGTCACGACTTCTTCGCGGCCGGCTCCGCCGCCCAGGACGGCTTCCGCTTCTCGAGGAAGGCCGCGAGGCCCTCGTGCCCCTCGGCCGAGGCGCGCCGCTCGCCCATCCGCTGAATCGCCATGTTCGTGGCCTCGCGAATCGGCATGGAGGCGACCGCGCGCGCGAGCCGCTTGGCTTCGCGGACGGCTTCGGGCCCGCCGAGCAGGATTGCGTCGAGGACGGACTTCGCCGCGGCGCCGAGCTCTTTCTCCGGCACGACGCGGTGGACGAGTCCCGCGTGACGCGCTTCCTCGGCCGTGATGCGCTCTCCGGTCACGAACCAGGCGCGCGCGCGCGACTCGCCCACCCTGCGCACGAGGTACGGCGAGATGACGGCCGGAATCACGCCGAGTCTCACCTCCGTCGTGCCGAAGATCGCGTTCTCCGCGGCCACGACGACGTCGCACACGGCCAGGAGGCCCGTCCCGCCGCCGAGGGCCGCGCCCTGAACCCGCGCCACGACCGGCTTGTCCAGCTCGTCGAGCGCCCGGAAGAGCGAGGCGAGCTCGGCCGAGTCGCGGCGGTTCTCCTCCATCGTGAAGCCCGAGACCTTCTTCATCCATTCGATGTCGGCGCCGGCGCAGAAGCTCTTGCCCGCGCCCGACACCTCGATGATGCGGGTCGTCGCGTCGCCGGCCAGCTCGCGCACCGCGCGCTGGAGCTCCGCCACGAGCTCGCCGTCGAAGGCGTTCCGGCGGGCCGGGCGGTTGAGAACGAGGCGCGCGACTCGCGGATCGGACGCGCGTTCGAGCAGGACGCCGGGCTCGCTCATCGCAACACCTCTACCGACCCCGGTAGGTCGAGGGGCACCATGAGAATCTGGTCCCGGCCCACGCGCACGGAGACGAGCGCGACGAGCCGGCCCGCCACGCGGCTGCCGCCGGCCACCGCGCTGCCCAGGGCGGACAGGAGATCGGCGCTGGACGCGTTGATCGGAAGCTCGACCGCATTCTCGCGGCCGGGGTGAAGCCTCAGCCCGTGACGCTCCCCCTCGGCGATTTGTCGATCGCCCACCCAGACGGCGTAGACGAGGTCCTTCACGTCGAGCGGGAACGAAAGGGGGTTGAAGAACGTCGCCGTCGCCGTCCCCTGGACTTCGGTCAGGGTCATCCCCGTGAAGCGGGCCCCGGAGAACCCGGCGAGGGCCGCTCCCGTCGGCGCCGACGAGCGCACTTCCGGCGTGCCGATCTTCAGGACTCCGGCGCCGCACACCGGGGCCTTCGCTCCGCCCTGGCCCGCGAGAGAGCCGTGAAGCGTCACGTCGAGGGCAACGGGATGGACACGCGAGAGCAGCGCCTGCGGGATCTTCGCGAGATCGAGATCCACGAGGAACACGACGGAATTCCCGCCGGGACCCGGCTGAACCATCGCCGTCAGCGAAGGCCCGAGAGGCAGAGGCGTGTTCGCCACGGCGATCTCGCCCGTGAAGGTCTGCCTTCCTCCGGCGGCGGCCTTGGGGAGCGACGTGCGCAGGAACGCCGTGAGCTTCGTCCGCGTCAGGGACGTGATCTCGAGGGCGTCCACGGTGCCGCAAGGCACGCGCTCGTCCGCGCGTGACGGGCACGGCAGAAGCATGGGGAGGAGCAGCGTGAGAAAGGCGCGCCGCATGCCTACATCCGGAACACGCCGAAGCGCGTCTCCCGCCGCGGGCCGTTCGCCGCGGCCGCGAGCCCGAGCGCGAGCACGCGGCGCGTCTCTTTCGGGTCGAGAATGCCGTCGTCCCAGAGGCGCCCCGTCGCGAAGTAGGGGCTTCCCTCGGCTTCGTATTTCTCCAGCGTAGGCATCCGGAACGCGGCCCTCTCCGTGTCAGTCATCTTCGGGTTCCCCTCCCTGAGGCGCTGATCGTCCTTGACGGTGGCGAGGACGTCCGCCGCCTGCTCGCCGCCCATGACGCTGATCCGGGCGTTCGGCCACGTCCAGAGGAAGCGCGGCTGGTAGGCGCGCCCGCACATCCCGTAGTTCCCGGCGCCGAAGGAGCCGCCCACGAGGAGCGTGAACTTCGGGACGGCGGCGTTCGCGACCGCATGCACCATCTTCGCGCCGTCCTTCGCGATGCCGCCCTGCTCGTAGGCCTTTCCGACCATGAAGCCCGTGATGTTCTGGAGGAAGACGAGCGGCACCTCGCGCTGGCAGGCCATTTCGATGAAATGCGTCGCCTTGAGCGCGGACTCGGAGAAGAGGACCCCGTTGTTGGCCAGAACGGCCACCGGAAATCCCTCGACGTGAGCGAAGCCCGTGACGAGCGTGGCCCCGTAACGCGACTTGAACTCGTGGAAGCGCGAACCGTCGAGGAGGCGCGCGAGGAGCTCGCGCACGTCGTAGGGCCGCCTGATGTCCTTCGGGACGACGCCATAGAGCTCCTCGACGGGATACCGGGGCTCTTCGGGCGCGAGGCGCCCCGGCGGCTGGGCCGGCACGCCTCCGAGGTGCGCGACGATCTCGCGCACCTTTTCGAGCGCGTCGGCGTCGTCCTCGGCGAGATGATCCGCGACACCCGACAGGCGCGTGTGCACGTCGCCGCCGCCCAGTTCCTCGGCCGTCACGTCCTCCCCGGTCGCGGCTTTCACGAGTGGCGGGCCCGCGAGGAAAATCGTGCCCTGGTTCTTCACGATGACCGTTTCGTCCGACATCGCGGGCACGTACGCTCCGCCCGCCGTGCACGAGCCGAGGACCGCCGCGACCTGCGGCAGTCCGGCCGCGCTCATGCGGGCCTGGTTGTAGAAGATGCGTCCGAAGTGGTCGCGGTCGGGAAAGACCTCGGCCTGAAGCGGGAGGAACGCGCCGCCCGAGTCCACGAGGTAAACCGCGGGGAGGCCGTTCTCGAGGGCGATCTCCTGAGCCCTCAGGTGCTTCTTCACGGTCATCGGGTAATACGTGCCGCCCTTCACGGTGGCGTCGTTGGCGACAATCATGACCTCGCGTCCCGAGACGCGCCCGACGCCGGTCACGAGGCCCGCGGAAGGCGCCGCGTCCTCGTAGAGCCCCCAACCCGCGAGCGGCGCGACCTCGAGAAAGGCCGTCCCCGGATCGAGCAGGCGCTCGAGGCGCTCGCGAACGGGAAGCTTGCCGCGCGCCACGTGCCGCGCGCGCTCCTTCTCGCCGCCGCCCTCCCTCACCCTCGCGAGCTCGGCGGTGAGGCGCGCCGCGAGAGCGCGGTGATGCGCGGCGTTCTCCCGGAAATCGGGCGAGGACGGAGAGAGTTGCGAGACGAGGACTTCGCTCACGCCCGCTCGGCTGCGAGGCGGCGGATCGCGTCGACCGTGGCACCCGTGGTGGTCCCCGGAAGGAAAATGCCGCGCACGCCCTTGGCCTTGAGCGGAGCGATGTCCTTCTCGGGAATGATGCCGCCCACGACGACGGCGATCCCCTCGCCGCCGCCCTCCTTGAGGGCGTCGATCACCTCGGGCACGAGCACGTTGTGAGCGCCGGACAGGATGGAAAGCCCGACGACGTCGACATCCTCCTGGATGGCGGCCGCCGCGATCTGCTTCGGCGTTTGCCGGAGTCCCGAGTAGATGACCTCCATGCCGGCGTCGCGCAGCGCGCGCGCGATGACCTTCGCTCCGCGGTCGTGCCCGTCGAGGCCGGGCTTCGCGACGAGAACGCGGATGGGCCGGTCGCTCATGCGCCCGATTCTACAGGGAGCCGCGGTGTAAACTGGACTTTCGAAAAATCATGCCGCGCCTGGGCGACCTCCTCATCGAAAAGACGCTCATCACGGACGAGCAGCGGCACCGTGCCGTTAGGCGGCAGGCCCGGCAGAAGGGACGGTTCGGGACGGCGCTCCTCGAGGAGGAAGCCTCCGAAGAGGTCATCCTCCACGGCCTCTCGATCCAGCACCTCGTTCCCCCAGCTTCGCCGGAGGCTCTCGAGCTGATCCGGGCGGACGTCCTCAGGCTCGTGCCGGGCCGAGTGGCCCAGCGCCTGCACGCCGTGCCGTTCCGCAAGGAGGGACGGAGTCTCGCCGTCGCGATGCGCGATCCGGGCGACCTCGCGGGTCTCGACGAGCTCGCGGCGCTGACGGGATTCCGGATCATTCCCCACGCGGCGCTCGAAGTACGCATCTACGCGCTCCTCTACCGTTACTACGCGGCCGACGTCGAGCCACGCTACCTCTCGGCGGCCGCGTACCTGCGGGAAACCCAGCCTTCTCCCGAGGTGGATAAGGACAAACCCACGCATCCAACCCGGCTGCCGCGCCCGAAGAGCCGGCCGGACCTGAGGGTCGTTCCGCCGCCGCCCGATCTCACGTCGCCGTACCCGCAGCGCGCCCGATACCTCGATCAGGGCGACCCGTGGCAGTCCGCGGCGGATCTCTCCCCGGCGGCTTCGCTCGCGGTCACCGCGCGCCGGATGGAGACCGAGATCTTCGAGGACCCGCTCGAGTCGCTTAACCCGGAGCCCGACTCGATGGAGTTCCCGCGTCGGCTCGAGGATCCGGCGGGGGCGGCGGAAGCCACCGAGGTCGCGGGAGACGACCTCTTCATCGCGAGGCTCGGAGCGGCGCAAAGCCGCGACGACATCGCCGCCGCCGTCCTGGAAGAGTCCCGCAGGCACGTGAAGCGCGCAGCCCTCTTCGTCGCGTATCCGGATCACGTGCGCGGCTGGGCGTCCCGGCCGGCGGCGCCGGCTCTCGCATCCTTTCACCTGCCTGATACCGAACCCTCGGTCTTCGCGACTCTGCGCAACACGGAAGGGTTCTATGTGGGCCCGCAGCCCGACCTGCCCGGAACGGCCTCGACTCTTCAGGCGCTCGCGTCGAACGGGCTCGGGCTCATGGCCGTCGTGCCCGTCAACCTCAAGGGCAAGACCGTTCTCTACCTCTACGGCGAGGCGGAATCCGACGAGAAGCCGCCCTCGGTGCCGGCGCTCAAGCGGCTCGCGGCGATGGCCGCCACGGCCCTCGAGATCGTCCTCTTGAAACGGCGCCTCGGTCGCCTCTAGGCGGTCCCGGAGCGGCCCAACCGACGCGATTTGAACGAGATGCCCGAGGACAGGTAGACTCCCCCTACGTGATCAAGAACGACATCATCAACGCCGTCGCCGCGGCGGCCAATGTGCCGCGACAGAAGGCGACTCAGGCCGTCGAGACGATCATCGACGTGCTGCGTCAGGCCCTGTCGCGCGGCGAGCGCATCGAGTTGCGCGGCTTCGGCGTGTTTCTGGTCAAACCCCGCAAGCGCGGGATCGGGCGCAACCCGAAACGCCCCACCGAGGAAGTCCAGATTCCTCCTGGCTTCACGATCCGCTTCAAGCCGGGCAAGGAACTGCGCGACATGACCGGTCCGGCCGAGGAGCCCGCCTCGAAGGCGGGTGCGAAGGCCGAAGCCGAAGCCAACGCCGCTCCGTCCGGCACGCCCTCCACCGGCCCGCAGTCCTGAGCGCATGAGCGACGTCTGGGCGCCGGCCCCGGCCGCCGTGCCGCGGCGGAAGGAGCGGTGGTGGCTACATGGGCTTCTCCTCCTGCTCACGCTCGCAACCACGAGCTGGGCGGGGGCGGGATTCGCGATCAACTTCCGCCCGTCGCTCCTGGGAACGGGCGCCTCCGCCGAGGTGTTCGCCCATCTCCTCGAGGGGGCTCTGTCGTTCTCTCTCCCTCTCCTCGCGATCCTCCTCGCGCACGAGGCCGGCCACTACGTCGTCTGCCGCCGGTACGGGATCGACGTGTCCCCGCCGTACTTCATCCCGTTCCCGTCTCTCGTCGGAACGATGGGCGCCTTCATCCGCATCCGCGAGCCCATCCGCGACAAGAAACAGCTGTTCGACATGGCGGTCGCGGGACCGATCGCCGGATTCGCCGTGGCCGTGCCCCTCCTCGCGTGGGGCGTCTCGCACTCGCGGGTCAACCCCGTTCCCGCCATTGGCGACGGGACGGTGATCTTCCAGTATCCGATCCTCGTCCAGCTTTTCCAGAAGCTCTTCGTCGGCGCCACATACGCGAGCATCGACGTGATCGAGCACCCCGTCTTCCTCGCCGCGTGGTTCGGCCTGTTTGTGACGGCGCTGAACCTCCTGCCGCTCGGACAGCTCGACGGCGGCCATGCGGTCTACGCGATCTTCGGCCGCTTCCAGCGCTTTCTCGCGATCCCTCTCCTCATCGTCCTCGCGGTCCTCGGACTGAAATGGCCCGGGTGGTGGGTGTGGGTGCTCTTCACGCTCTTCACGGGCATCCGCCACCCGCCCGTCCTGAACGAGGACGAACCCCTCGACGACCGGAGAAAGCTCGTCGCCGCGGCGGTGCTCCTGATCTTCGTCCTCTGCTTCGCCCCGGTCCCGATCGAAATCCTCTAGGGCGGGGGCTCGTGGGCGGAGGCGGCCCGCGGCACCCCGATTCCAGTTGAGATCGAGTCCCCCTCTCTGCTAACGTACCGGCAGCAACGAACCGGATAAGGAGGACACTCGATGAAGAAGGGGCTCATCCCAGGTTTGACGTTCTTGGCGGCGCTCGCCCTCGCGGCCGCGCCCGCTTTCGCGGAAGAGAACCGGGACGTCCGGCCGGACGGAGGCAACGGCGAGGCGGCCGCCGCCGCGCCGGACCCGAACGTCGTCGCGTCCGAGGAGACGCCGACGCACATCTTCCTCACGCAGGAGGAGCACGACAAGGCGCTCGCCCGCCAGCCCCTTGCCCGCCGCACCGCCAACATGACCTACCACGGCGGGAACATCATGGTGACGGCGACCGTGAAGAGCATCTTCTGGGGCACGAGCTGGAATTCCAGCCCCGGAGACAAGGTCACCGGCATCGACAGCTTCTATACCGGCTTCAGCGGCAGCAACTACGCGAAGACTTCCGACGAGTACACCGACACCATCGGCACGGGCCATCAGGTGGGCCCGACCATCTTTAACCTCGGCCACGTCATCGACCTGTCGGCGGCGTCGGGCGGCGGGTCCACCTCGGCGATCCTCAACGAGGCCTGCAGGCAGTTCACCGGGCCCAACGATGGCACGGCTTACTACGCCGTCTATACGGATCTCCCGCGCGGCAGCGCCGGGTACTGCGCGTGGCACAGCTCGGGCACCTGCAGCGGAGTGCCGATCCAGTTCGCGTTCTTCTGGAAGCTCGACGGCGATGCCGGCTGCGATCCCCAGTCGACCGTGAGCGGGGAGTCGCAGGGCCTCGCGGCCCTCGCGAACGTCTCTGCGCACGAGCTCTCCGAGGCCCGCACCGATCCCGCCAGCCCCGGCGCGTGGTACGACTCGCGCGGCGCCGAGAACGGCGACAAGTGCGCGTGGACGTTCAACGTGCCGTCGGTGTCGTTCCCGAACGGCACGTCGTGGAAGGTGCAGGGCGAGTGGTCGAACGCGGCCTACACCGCGGGCACCGGCTATCCGAACAGCAGCGGCCAGAAGGGCTGCCTCGACGGGCACTGAGGCTCGGCTTCTTTCGATTCATGACGCCCGCCGGCCTCGCGCCAGCGGGCGTTTTCGTTTTCACGGCTCAGAGATCCCGAGGATAGAGTTTCGGTCCACCTTTCAACAAAACGGTCCCGAAGTCGCGCACGTCGAGCGTTGCGATCGCGTCCGCCTTCAGCCTCTCGGCGACCGCCATCACGACGGCGTCCACGAGGCCGAACCGGAGCGCCTGGTGGCGCCGGCAAATCCGCCGTGCCTCCTGGAGATCGTGTTCGTCCCCCCAGGCGACCGCAAAGCGCCCCTCAGCGAGATCCTCCAGAAAATCCTCTTCGACTCTCTGCCCGAGGCGCTTGCCAAGCAGATAGTCCACTTCGGGAAGAATGGCCCAAGGAAGAACCCAGGCGTCCGGATCGGACTCGAAGAGTTTCCGCAGGACGCGATGATGCCGATCCCGCGAGTCGACAAGCGCGTATACGGCCCCGGTATCGGCGACGATCATCAGGAACGGCCGAAACCGGCCAGAAGCTCTTCGGCGCGGACTCCGCCGTCGTCGTTCTTTCCCCGTCCCGCACCGAGACTCTTCGGAAGCCGCCTCCGCCCGTGGCGCCGTGCATATTCGGAGACGGCTTCCCGGACCAGCTCGGCTGGCGCCCGCCCGGCCTCTCGAGCGATCGTCTTCAACCTGCGGTAGTCGGCCGTATCGAGGTAAACGGTCGTCTTCATGCTCGACATATGGCAACCATATATGGTGAATATCGTCCCGTCAAGACGCCTTCTTCCGCCGGAGGGCTCCAAGCACCTCGCCGACTTCCGGCGCCCGAAGGGCCTTCGCGAACGCCAGGAAGAAAACCGCCCCGAGCGCCGAGACGGCCGCGACCCAGCCAATCCGGAGCGGGAGGATCCAGATCATCCGGTAGGGCGCGAGCTTCGCGGACACGGCCCATACGACGGCACCCATCGCGACGCTCGCGAGAACGAGGCGGAAGAGCGACGCGAGAATCGCGCGCCCGCCCATTCCGCCCAGCCTCTTCCGGAGGAGGAAGAGAAGCGCGAGGAAGTTGATCCAGAAGCCCGCCGCCGTCGCGAGGGCGACTCCCGCGTGCTGCATCGGCCCGGCGAGCGCGACGCAGAGGACCCAGAACACGGCGAGGTCGAACGTGCCGACGAGGACTGGCGTCCGCGTGTCATGCAGCGCGTAGAACGCCTGCGTGAGGATCTTCACGCCCGCGGCGGCGAAGAGCCCCAGCGCGAAGAACCCGACGGCGAGCGCCGTCTTTGCGACGTCCGCCTCCGCGAACCGCCCGCGCCGGAAGATGACGTCCACGATGGGGGTCGCAAGGAGCATGAGGCCTACCATCGAGGGGATCGTGATGAACCCGATGAGGCGGAGCGCGAAGCCGATCGTGCCGCGGTATGCCGTCCGGTCCTTCTCGAGGGCCTGGTCGGAAAGCGAAGGCAGGATCGCCCGGGTGATCGAGACCACGAAACCGCCGAGGACGAAGTCCGTGACGCGCCACGCGCAGAAGTTGTACGTCACGAAAGCGTCCCCGAGAGAGGCGAGCGTCCGGGTCGACACGAGAAACGAGAGCTGCCCGACGCCGTAGCCGTAGAGCCGGGGCGCGATCTGGAGCGCCGTGCGCTTCACCTCCGCGTCGCGGAAAGGCGAGCCCGAAAACCGCAGGCCGAGGCGCCGCACGGCCGGCCCCTGGAGCGCGACCTGGAGGCCTCCTCCGATGAGCACACCGACCGTGAGCGCCGCGACCGGCGACACGCCCGCGGGCGCGAGTGCCCACGCGGCCGCGACGATCGAGAGGTTCCACGCGATGGGGGTCGCCGCCGAGAGCTGGAAGAAGCCCTTGGAGTTCAGGAAGGCTTCGAGCAGGGCGGCCACGGAGACGAGCAGAACGTACGGGAACATCCAGCGCGTCAGCCGGACCGTCAGCTCGAACTTTCCGGGGGTCGCCTTGAAGCCGTTCGCGAAGAGCGCGACAACGGGCTCCGCGAACGCGATCCCGAGCACCACGATCCCCAGGAGGACGCAGACGAGCAAGACAAGGACGCGGCCGGCGTAGACCCCCTCATGGCCCGGCCTCTCCCGCTCCACCTTCTTCGCGATGGGGACGAAGGCGCCGGGAAGGCCGCCCTCCCCCACGATCGCCCGGAAGGTGTTCGGGATGCGAAACGCCGTGTAGAAGGCGTCCGATAGGGCCGAGGCGCCGAGAAAACGCGCGATCGTCGCGTCGCGCAGGACACCCGCCAGGCGCGACACCGCGGTCCACGCGGTGATGCCCCAGGCCGACCGGACCAGCTTCCGCGTGTCGCTCAAACCGGAGGGATTGTAGGATCCGGGGCGATCGGAGGGCGGACATGGCTGGATCCGTGAACAAGGTCATCCTCATCGGACACCTCGGGGCCGACCCGGAGATGCGCGCGACGACGGGCGGCGTGCCCATCGCGCGCCTGCGCATCGCCACGACGGAAACGTGGAACGACCGCGCCAGCGGGCAGAAACAGGAAAAGACCGAATGGCACACGGTCATCGCGTTCGACAAGCTCGCGAGCATCTGCGAGCGCTATCTGTCCAAGGGACGCCTCGTCTACATCGAGGGCGTGCTCCAGACGCGCACCTGGGACGACAAGGAGTCGGGCCAGAAGCGCTATGCCACCGAGATCAAGGCCCGGGACATGAAGATGCTCGGCGGGCGCCCCGACGGCGCAAGCGCGACCGGAGCGTCGAGCCCGGCGGTCCCGGAGGCGGGCGCGGCGGGCGGCGACGCGGACGACGACGTGCCCTTCTAGAAGAAATCCCCCTCTTTTCTCTTTTCCCTTGGTTTCGCCATCAGCTCGGCGAACGCTGCCGCTTCTTCCGCCAGCTTTGCCCAGGCCTCCTCGGTGAATCGCGGATGCGGCGCGTCCGCGACGCGGCGTCGGAGCGCCCCGAAGCGGGTCTGACGCGGCGCGTCCTCGCCGAGTGAGGAAACCCGGGCCGCGCACTCTTCCCATGCGTCCCTCCGTCCGGACACGAGAAGCGCGTCGCACCCGGCCCGGGCCGCGCGCTCGGCCCGCTCGGGCAGCGTCCCGTCGAGCGCCCCTTTGACGAGATCGTCGGCGAGCGAAACGCCCTCGAAGCGCACGGGCCCGCGCAGGACGCCGAGCAGCTTCGGCGAGAGGGACGCCGGCGTGTCGTCTCCCGTGAAGCCCGGATAGGCCCCGTGCCCGACCACGACGCACTCCATGCCCCGCGCGAGCTTCCTGAATGGCGCGACGTCCGTGACCATGAGGTCCACATCGTGCGCGTCGATCACGGGCCGCGAGAGAAGCGTGTCCGCGCCCGCCCGCCCGAGCCCCGGGAAGTGCTTCACCCCGGCCGCGAGGCCCGCGCGTGCCAGACCGTGCAGGAACATCATTCCCGAGAGCACGACGTCCTCGGCGTGAAATCCAAAGCAGCGCCCTTCGAGGACGACGGCCCCCGTGTCCGGCTGCGCGAGGTCGAGCACCGGCGCGAGATCCACGTCGAAACCGAGGAGTCGTCCCGCGCGCCCCATCAGGTATGCGCTCTCGTGCACGCGGTCCGTGCCGGCCGCCGCGCACGCGGCGGGCGAGGCGCATGGAGTTCCGAGAAGCGAGCCGAGGGGATCCTCGCTGCCGCCTTCCTGGGAGATGAAGAGGAGAGGCGCGGGAGAAAAGAGCCCTCTCAACGCCTCCAGAAGCGAAGCGGACTGTGAGGGTGTCAGGAGATTCTGCTTAGAAAGAAGAATGCCGAGCGGCCGAAGCGCGACGAGCAAGAGGCGCTCTGAATCCGAGAGCCGGGGGCCGCTCAGACCGAACACGAAACGCGACGTCGAATCCAAAGCCCTATTCACCTTCTAAGAAAATCTTCTCTTCTTCCGAAGCAACGTCTTTCTCTTCTTCTTCATTCTTCCCCCCTCAGCCGATGCTGGAGCGAGGCGAGGAGCTGCAAGGCGGCGAGCGGCGTGAGGTGGTCGACGTCGACGCGCCCGATCGCGTCGAGGACGAGCTCGCCCTGCCCGCGAAAGAGGTCGAGCTGCGCGTCCTTCGGAGGCGGCTCGCCCGCGTGCTCGGCGAGGCGGGGCCGTCCGCCAACGTCCATCTGCTGCCTCTCGAGGTTGCCGAGGATCTCGCGCGCGCGAACGAGCACGGCTTCCGGAATGCCCGCGAGGCGCGCCACCTGCACGCCGTAGGAGCGGTCGGCGGTGCCGTCCGCGACCTTTCGAAGGAAGACGACCTCGCCGTTCCATTCCTTCGCGGTCATCGTGCGGTTCTTGACGCCACTCTTCACGAGCGCCATCTCGGTCAGCTCGTGGTAGTGCGTCGCGAAGAGGACCCGCCTCATGCCGGTGTCGTGAAGGTGCTCGGCGATGGCCCACGCCAGGGAGAGGCCGTCGAACGTGGACGTGCCGCGTCCGATCTCGTCGAGGATCACGAGGCTGTGCGCGGTCGCGTGCCGGAGGATGTGCGCCGTCTCGGCCATCTCGACGAGGAACGTCGACTCGCCGCGCACGAGAGAATCCGAGGCGCCGACGCGCGTGAAGATGCGGTCCGTGAGGCCGATCGTGGCCGACGCCGCCGGCACGTACGAGCCGGCGTGAGCGAGCAGGACGAGGAGCGCGTTCTGCCGGAGATAGGTCGACTTGCCGCCCATGTTCGGGCCCGTGAGCACCACGAGGTGCTCGCCGTCCCCTCCCAGCGCCGTGTCATTCGGGATGAACGCCTCGCGGGGGCGCAGGGCTTCGACGACCGGGTGGCGGCCGCCGTCGACGACGAGCACGGGCTCGTCCACGATGCCCGGCCGGACCCAGCCTCCGGCCCTGGACACGCGCGCGAGAGACACGAGCGCGTCGAGAAGGCCGAGCCGGGCGCACGCGGCCAGGATGCGCGACGAGTCCGCCACGATCTCCGTCACGAGCGAAAGAAACATCTCCTGCTCGCGCGCGGCGAGGCGCGCGTCGGCGGACCGCAGCTTTTCGTCAACCGCGACGAGCTCGGGCGTCGCGTAGCGTTCGACGTTCGCGAGCGTCTGCCGCTTGAGGGCGCCCTCGGGAATGCGCGCGCGGGCCGAGCCCGGCACCTCGAAGACGTGACCGAACACCTGGTTGAACTTCACGCGCAGCGTCGGGATGCCGCGGAGCGCGCGCTCCTCGGCCTCGACGCGCGCGAGGATCGACGCGGACTCGCGACGCAGAGTGCGCACCTCGTCCACGGCGGCGTCCACGCCGTCGCGGAAGATCCCGCCGTCCCGCGCGTGGAGGGGCGGCTCGGGCACGACGCGCGACACGATCGACTCCCCAAGGGCGAACGGCACGCCGTCCGGCGACGCCTCCCCGCCCGGCGCGAGAAGCGCGGCGTGCACCGCCCCGAGGCCGGCGGCGAGGCGCCCCGCGCGCACGAGCCCGCTCCCGAGCACGGCGGCGTCGCGCGGCGATCCGGCACCGACCGCGAGGCGCGCGAGGAGGCGCGGCAGGTCGGGAATCTCGCGAAAGGCCGAGGCGAGGCTCTCGAGGCGCGCCCCGTCCTCCTGCAACTCTTCGACGGCGTCGAGCCGCGCCTCGATCCCGGCGCGCCGGCCGAGCGGCCGCTCGACGAGCCGGCGAAGCGTTCGCGCGCCGAACGACGTGCCCGTCCTGTCGAGCAGGGAGAACAACGTGCCCTTCGGACCGCCGTCTCGCGCCGAGCGAAACAGCTCGAGGTGCCCGGCCGTCACGGCGTCGACGACGAGCCCTTCTTCGGGAGCCTCGGAGCGGAGGGACCGCACGTGGTCGCAGTCGGCGCGCTGCGTCGCCCGCGCGTACGACAGGAGGGCCGCCGCCGCGTCGGCCGCGCCGCCCGCGCCCGACAGGCCGAACGGCTCGAGCGTCGCCGTGCGGAAGTGCCGCTTGAGGAGCTCCACGGCTCCCGCCCCGCGCGGGGAGTCGTCCTTGAGCGGCGAAAGCGCCGGGGCCTCGGCCCCCGACGACACGAGGGCGGCCACGAGCGACTCGGCCAGGGGCCGGTCGGAGGGGAAAAAGACGAGCTCGCGGGGCAGCCGGCGCAGGAGCCACTCCGCGATGGCCGCGCGCTCGGGCAGCTTCACGACCGCGAAATCGCCCGTCGACAGGTCGAGCGTCGAGACCGCGGCGCCGTCCCCGTTCCAGGTCACGGCCGCCATCTCGTTCGGGCGGCGCGCGTCGAGGCGCTCCGGATCCACGATTGTCCCGGGCGTGACGATGCGGACGATCCTTCGGGGGACCAGGGCGCGGCCCTTCGAGGGAGCCTCCGTCTGCTCGCTGATCGCGACCTTCTTCCCCGCCGCGACCAGCCGCGCGAGGTAAGACTCGAGAGCATGCTGGGGGATGCCGCACATCGGCGCCTCGACGTCGCTGTCCTTGTGCCGCGCGGTCAGCACGAGGCCGAGGAGCGGCGCCGCATAGGCCGCGTCCTCGAAGAACATTTCGTAAAAGTCTCCGAGGCGGTAGAGGAGGAGCGCATCGCCCGCCTCCCGCTTGAGAGCCCAGTACTGCTCGAGCATGGGCGTCGCGCGCATGTGGAGCCGGGAATGCTAGCATCGAGGGGAGGCTGCGGATGCTGATCCTTTCGCTCGACACGGCCTCGCCTTTTCCGTCGCTGGCCGCCGGAGGCGGCGACCGCGCGGGAGCGTCCCGGGCCCTGCCGCAGAACGCGACCGAAAGCCTTCCCCTCGCGGCCAAAGCCCTCCTCGCCGAGATGCGCCTGACGGTCCGGGATCTCGACCGCGTCGCCGTGGTCTCGGGGCCAGGATCCTTCACGGGACTCCGCGCGGGACTCGCCTTTGCGCGGGGCCTCGCGCGGGCGCGCGGCATCCCGCTCGTCCTCGTCCCGACGTTCGCGGCCGCCCGCGAGGCCATGCCGGAGCCCGAGAACGTCCTCTTCGTCCTCGACGCCGGCCGCGGGGACGTGCACGCGGCCCCACGGACAGGGAACACGGTTGCCGACGCCGCGCCTCCGCGTCCCCGGCCCGAGGTGGAGGCCGAAGCCTTCGCAAGCGGGATCTCCGTCCTCGATCTCGGCCTCCTGAGCCTGCCTCTCGCGGCCGCCGCCGCGCGCGTCGCCGCGAGGGACGAGACGACGACGCGCACCGTCGTGTACGGAAGGCCGAGCGCCGCGGAAGAAAAGGCAGAAGAAAAGCGGGCCGGTCTTTTCGCCGGGAACCTCCGGGAGACACCGTGAGCGCCCTCCCCGAACCCCTCACGCTTCGAGACGCGCGCCACGTCGACCTCGACGCCGTCGCCGCCCTCGAGCGCGTCTCGTTCCCCGTCCCCTGGAAACCGGAGTATTTCGAGGTCGAGGTCGGAGCTCCCTGGCGCTTCAATCGCGTAGCGCTGTCGAGCGGCTCCCTCGCGGGCTACGTCTTCTGCGCGTTCGCGGGAGGCGAGGTGCACGTCAACAAGATCGCCGTCGCCCCGGACTTTCGCCGCCAGGGCGTGGCTTCGGCGCTCATGGACGAGGTTCTCGCGTTCTGTGCCCGCGTGAACGCCGAGGAGATCTACCTCGAGGTGAGGTTCTCGAACAAGCCGGCCCGCACGTTTTACGCGAGGCTTGGCTTCGCGGAGGCGGGCCGCCGTGGGAGTTACTACCTCGATGGCGAGGATGCCCTCGTGATGGTCCGGAAATTGGGCGGGCCACGACGCCTTGACGACCCCCCGGCGATGAAGGGAGACTCCGGTCGTTGAACCATTTCACCAGGAGGAGGTGGCGATGCAGACCTTGACGGAGGAGATCAAGCACGAGCTCGAGAGTCAGAACGAGGAATTTCGTTCCCTTTTGCGTGATCATCACGATCACGAGAAGCGGCTCGCCGAGCTCGCCTCCAAGACTTTTCTTTCCACGGACGAGGAAATTGAAGAGAAGCGCTTGAAAAAGCACAAGCTTCACCTGAAAGACCGGATGGAAGAGATCGTGCGCGAGCATCGCGCGCGCGTCTCGGCCCACTAGGCCCGCCCTTGGGTGAAGCCCCTCCTTCGCCGCCTCGCGGCGTACGCCGGGGGGTGTACGTGCTGCCCGCCCTGTTCACGGTGGGCAACGTGTTCTGCGGCTATCTCTCGATGGATGCGGCGGTGAGGGGCCGGTTCGACTATGCCGCGATGCTCATCTTCGCCGCGGCGATCCTGGACGGCCTCGACGGCCGCGTCGCCCGATGGGCCGGCGCGACGTCGGCCTTCGGCGAACAGCTCGACTCGCTGGCCGACGTCGTCTCCTTCGGCGTGGCCCCGGCCTTCCTCGTCTACCGCTGGGGCCTCATCGACTTCGGGCGGGCCGGCCTTCTCGTCTCGTTTCTCTTCGTGGTCTGCGGCGCCTGCCGCCTGGCGCGCTTCAACGTCCAGCTCCACGTCGTCGACAAGCGCTACTTCGTGGGGCTGCCGATTCCGTCGGCGGCCGGGGCACTCTGCGGCCTCATCTGGGTGCTCTCCGATTCCCCCGCGTACGAGATCAAGGCCGGCTTCCTGGCCGTCACCGCCATCCTTTCGTGGCTCATGGTCTCGACGTTCCGGTATCGCTCCTTCAAGGACATCGATCTCAGGTCCCGCCGCGCCGTGCTCATCGTTCCCTTTTTCGTGCTCGTCTTCGGCTTGTTCTGGGTGCTGCGCCAGTACGCGCTCGCTTCGACTCTTTCCGTCTACGCCGCCTCCGCACCCCTCGTCCGCCTCTTCGGTTTGCTCCGCGGGCGGCCGAAGGAGACGGCGTCGTGACCGCGAAGGCGAGCGCGGGCGCCCCGTCCTTTCCGGTCGCGCTCGTCGAGCCGACGACGCTGCTCGGACGGGACGTGCGCGCCGTCCTCACGGAACGCGCCTTCCCGGCCTCCCGCGTCCACCTCTTCCACCAGGCCGGTGGTCCGGGGGGAGTCCTCGCCGCGGAAGACGACGAGGTCGCCTTCATCGCCCCGCTCACGAAGGACGCGCTCGAGACGTGCCGGATCGCCTTCCTATGCGGGAGCGCGGGCAAGACCGCGCGTTTTCTCGCGACCCGCACCGACGGCGCTCTCGCGATCGACCTCTCGGGCGTCCGCAACGGCCAGCCGCTCGTCGTGCCTTCGGAGGAACCTGGCCCGCGGCCGCTCCCCTCAGGCTCCCTGTTCCTCACGCCACATCCCGTAGCCTTCTTGCTCGCCGAGGTCGTGCGGACCGTCGACGCGGTCGTGCCCGTCGTCGGCATCACGGCCGCCGTGGACCGCCCCGTGAGCGAGCTCGGCAAGGCGGCGCTGGACGAGCTCTTCCAGCAGGCCCTCGCGCTCGCCACGTTCCGGCCCGTGCCGAAAGAGGTTCTCGGCACGCAGGTCGCGTTCAACTCTCATGCGCCGGCCGATTCCCGCGCCTTCGAGGCGCGCGTCGCGGAGGACACGATGGCGCTCCTCGCCCGGGAGATTCCGCTCACGATCCTCTCGGCGCGCGCCGGGGTGTTTCACGGGCACCTCCTCCGCGTCGAGCTGCGGCTCGGCGCAGACGCTCCCCCTTCGGGCGACGTCCTCGCCCGCTTCCGCGAACAGAAGCAGGCCTTCGAGATCGTCGACCCCGAGAACCTGTTGGGCCCCGCGGAGTCGGCCGGACGCGACGAGACGCTCCTCCTGCGAGGCGAGGCGGAGGGCCGGCGCGTGACGCTTACGCTCGCGGCCGACCACCTGAGGCGCGCGGGGGCGCTCCTCGCCGTGCGCCTCGCCGAGCAGGCCGCCCGGGAACGCGGCTGGCTGGAGAGAGCGGGCGACTCCGCCTGACGCGCCCGGTCAGCGATTGCGGCCGCGACGCCTCGACTTCGGGGACGATGTCGCCGTGGCCGTGGGCGCCGCCAGGCGCGCTTCGATTTCCGGCCCGCTCGTCACCTTCCCGTCCGGCAGCGTCAGGTGCCAGCTCAGGAACACGCGCGGACGCGTTCCGGCCACCCGGATCGGACCCGAATCGTTCGTCTCGCCGGGGGCGAAGATGTTCTCGAACAGCCGGCAGACGACCGCGCGGCTCGAGCTCGTGAGCTTGTAACCCTCCGCCGCGGACGTCATCTGCTCGTACCGGTCGAAATCGCCCGGCTTGACGGAAGACACGGTGCCGCCCTCGACGCGGATCTGGACCCAGCTGTTGTAGTGCGAGAGGTCAGTCGGCGTCGGACCCGTGTTCGTCGTCCGCAGGGTGAAATCGGTGTGTCCCCGCCCCGCCACGCCCGGGAGCACCTCGACCACGAGTCGCGGCTCGATGGGCTTGCCCGTCATGAGGGCCCGCACCGCCGCGTAGCCTACGAGGTAGCCGTCTTTCGGCACGCCGCCCACGAGAAACGCGCGCCCGCGGAGGTTCGGAGCGGACCAGCGGCCCGCGGCCGAGAGAAAGCGCACCCCTTCGCCCATCGTGGGGAACTGGAACCGCGCGTAGCCTCCGTCCGCGGCGAGCGTCGAACCCTTCGCGCCGGCGCGCGGCTTGAAGGTGCAGATGGTGCCGGGCTCGGACGAGAACACCTGCCCGAAGTCGAAGTCCAAGGCGCGATCCTCGGAGAGCTGGTCGATCATGCCGTCGGGCAGGATGCGTCCCGTGAAGGTCGTCCCGTCACCCGTGCGGCCATATCCGCCGAAGGCCAAGAGCAGCCGGAACGGAAGGGGAAACGCGCGCGCGATCTCTTCGGGAAGCTCGCTGACGATCTGACCGCCGAGCTCCGGCCGCCGTCCGAACGCCATGACGAGCGCCTCGCTCGCGATGCCCGAGAGCGGCTTCCACCGCTCCGGCTTTGCGGTCGGCGGAAGTGTGACGGAGACCGGCAAGGAGAGCGTCTCGTGCACGGCGGCGAGCGCCGCGGCGAGGTCTTTCGCGAGCTCCGGCGAGGGCCAGAGGTGGAAGTGGACGCCCTCGACCCGGCCCCAGCCTCTCGACTCGGCGAGAATCTTCGAGAGAGCGCGGGCCCAGTCCGAACCCGCCGCGGCCCCGCGCCCCGCGACGGCCGTGGCGGCGCCTTCCTCGCCAAGCACCGTGAGGACGAGCGGGCGCTTGAACGGCGTGGGCGGCGGCGGAAGAGCGGTGATCGTGCCGGATCGGGACATCGTCGCGGCCGGAACGTAGAGGCGCACGACCCGCATCGACTCGAGCTCGGCGTCGACGTCGTCGGGCACGAACGCCGGGGCTTCGGCGAGGAAGAGGGCGTCGCCGCGCGGAACCGCCGGCGTTGCCTCGGCGGGCCCCGCGGGCTCCGTCCTTCGGCACGAGACCATCGCGACCATCGCGAGAACGAGGAGAGCGAAGGGAAGAACTGCGGCGACGCACCGGCCGGCCGTACGGCCCGCGGCACACTCGCCGCGCCGGCGAGAGGCCGGGACAATCACACCGAAGATGATAGCGCGGGCAACGTGAAGCCCACGACAAGACCGCCTCCGGCGCGCGGGTGCGCGAAAACGGTCCCGGCGTGACTCTCGGCGGCCCGCCGCACGGCCGCCAGGCCCATCCCCGAGCCTCGGGACTTCGTCGAGAAGGCCGGGTCGAAGAGCTGGCCCGCGGCCTCCTCCGGCACGCCCGGCCCGTCATCGGCGCAGGCGAAGCGGACCGCCGGCGCGCCCGCGGCGAGCGTCGCGTTTTCCGCGGAGAGGCGCACGCGGCCTGGGGACGTGCCGATCGCCTCCACCGAGTTGACGACGAAATTCGTCAGGGCGTCGCGCACGAGGAACCGATCCGCGGCGAACGCCCGGAGATCCGGAGCGGTCTCGACCTCGATCACGACGGTCTCGTGGGCGCGAAAGTCGGCGGCGACCTCATCGAGAAGCGCGGCGACCGCCGCGCGGTCGAGGACGCGCCGTTCCGCGGCGGCCGGGTCGCCGAATCGGCTGAGGCGTCCGATGCGGTGCGTCAGGATTCCGACCTGCCGGAGAATCCCCGAGGCGACCTCGGAGAACGCCCCCGGGGGCGGCGTCTCGTGTCTCGCCTCGAAGCGCCCAAGGCGCTCGGCGGCGAGCCGGATCGGAGTGAGCGGATTCTTGATGTCGTGCGCGATCGAGCGGGCCGCCTCGACCCACGCGGCGAGTCGGTCGGCGCGGAGGAAGTCCGTGAGGTCCTCGAGGAGGAGGATCACGCGCGGGCCGCGCTCCTCGCCCGGAAGCGTGACGATCGCGACCCGGAAGAAGCGCTCGCCTGAAGGGCCGGGAATGGCCGCGCGCGTCTCGTACGGCGAAGGCCGCATGGCAGCCTCCTCGAGCGCCGCCCGGAGCGGTTCCCATCCAGCGCCCGACAGGCGCTCGGGAAGCGAGCTTCCGGGAAGCAGGCGGTCCGCGGCCGGGTTCGCGAGGAGGACCGTCCCATCGTTGCGGCGAAAGAGCAGGACGGCCGCCGTGAGATTTCCGAGGAGGCCCACGGCGGACGCGCGCTCCTCCGCGAGAGACGCCGTCCTTTCCTCGACCCGCGCCGACATCTCGGTGAACGCGTCGATGAGGCGCGCGAGATCCACGTTCGCCGGCCGGACGAGCGGCGGCAGCGGCCGCCCCTCGCCCACGTTAGCGGTCGCCGCGATGAGCTCTTCGAGCGGCCCTCCCAGCGTGAGCGCCGCCCGACCGCCGAGACCCACGGCGGCGAGCGCGACCGCCACGGAGAGGAGAAGCAGGGCGTCGGCCACCGACCGGACGGCCTCGTCTTCGGCGACGACCACCGCCAGCACCTCGCGCCCATCGGGCGAGACGGACTCGGCGGCCTCGACGACGCGCGGCGCGCCGGGCGCCACGACGCCACGCGACGAGAACGCCGACGGACGTCCTTCCGCAAGCTCCTGCGCGACCGGGGACGCGAGCATCTCGCGCGCCACCTCGGCGGCGACGGGCAGCGCCCGGGACGCGGCGACGAGCGTCCCGTCACGATAGCGGAGGAGATCCCATCCAATGACCGCGGCCGCGCGGTTCAATGCCGCCTCCGCCGAGAGGGCGCCGCCCGCCTCGTCGCTTTCGAGGAGCCGCCTGCCCTCGGCGACAAGGTCGCGCGAGCGCCGCGCCGTCTCCTTCGCGGCTTGGCGTTCGAGGGCGACCCGGACGAAAACGACGCTCAGTGCGAGAGGAAGGGCGCCGAAGATCAGGACGAGCGCGACGAGCCGCGTGCGGAACGTGGCGAAAAAGCGCCGCGGGAACCGGACCGAGCCCGGCCGGATCGGCGCGCCGGCGAAGAGGAAAGGAACGACGACGAGAAGGGCGGCCTCCCCCGCCGCGAGGGCGGTGCCCGTCACCGCGAGAGACGACTCGGCCGGCGCGGCGAATCCGACGAAGCCGGAGGAGGAGGCCAGGACGTGCACGCGCCGCAAGCCGTCGAGCGTCGGGACCGTCGCCACGGCCTCGCCCGTCCGGCGGGCGCATTCGAGGACACCGGCCGGCAGCTCGACGCCCTCGCCGCGGGCGCCGGTCGTCCGTCCGACGGCGTCCCACTCGAGCCTCTCGACCGCGACACGATCCGGCACGTCGCGCGACGCGACCGCCGAGAGCAACGGATCCCGGTCGGACTCGCGCGGCCAGGGCACATGCAGGAAGGCCGAGGGGAACCCGGCGGGATTCGCGGCCGGGAGGACGAGATCGGGCGCCCGGCGCCCCGGGTGGATGACGCCGAAGGACGATACCGTCGCGCCCAGCGGACTCCGGATCGTGAGCGTGTCACCGAGCTCGGGAAAGCTCTCGTCGGCGCCCCGCGCCCAGAGAGCGCGCGCCAGATCGTCGGGATTCGTGCGCTCTCCCGCGGGCAACCACGGCTCGAGCGACGGCGAGGCGACGCGGTGCTCCCACCGCCGCACGGCCTCGGCACGCATGCCGGCCACGTCGCCCCGCGCGAGCGTCTCCGCGCGCGCGATCGCGGCATCCGCGTGGCGGAGGCGTCCGTCCGCGAGACCGGTCGCGAAGAGAAGAGTCGCCGCCGCGAGCACGAAGACCGCGGTCGCGGCGCGCGCCAGGAGATCGGTCCCCGGGGTCGGCTGGAGGCGACCCGAGAGGGCCCACGCGGCGGCGACCGACGCGAGGGCGAGGCAGGGAGCGTGAAACGCGGAACCGGCGGCCGGGAAAGTCGCCGCGAGAGCGGCCAAGCCGAGGGCGGCCGCCAGAGAGGCCCCGCGCAGCGCCGCGCCTCGACGCAGTAGGAGAGCCGCCGCGGCGAGCCCGGCCGTCGCGACCGCGAGGAGACCCGTCTGCGCGAGGAAATCCGGCAGGCCGCGGGGCACGAGGCTCAGCGTGTCGAAGAGATCGGGCGCCACGCGAGCGGCGCCGCGCCCGAGAACGCCCGGGACGAACGCGAGCAGGAGCGCGAGAAGAACGCCGAGGGTGGCCGGTCCGGCGTCGCGACGGCGCGCGTGCCGGGCGAGCGCGCGTGCGAAGACGAGCGCGGCGAAACCCGTGAGTAACATGTCCGCCGGCGTGGCGAAAAGTCCGAGAAGAGCCGCTGGGTCCCATCCGGCGGCGAACGCGCCGGAGGCGCCCCGCGGCATTCCGAGAAGGAGCGCGAACCGCGCCGCCACGATTCCGGTCGCCGGCCTACGGGCCGCGGCCCCGAGGGCGGCGGCGAGAAGCACGAGGGCGATCGCCGGCAGGCGGCAGCGGGCGCGCGCCGCGTCCTCTTCGGTGACCTCGGGCTCGGATTCCTCCACGGAGAGCGTGAGAAGGCGGTCACGCCGCTCGGACGCCGCGAGGCGGAGCCTGAGGCGCGTCGGGTCGTTTCGAAGGCGGAGGAGCTCGATGAGGTCGGGGCGGAGGATGCCGGTCGGGTAGCGGCGCGTGACGACGAGCGTCCCGCGCGCCCCTCGCTCCCCGCGCGGAGCCACCCAGCCGAGCGAGGCGCGCGTGACGTGGAACGATGTGACGAAGCCCGTGGTCGCGGTGCCGCGCTCGGCCTCCAGCCCGGCGGCCTCGCCCGCCCAGGCCACGGGACGACTCGTCCGATCGAAGAAAACCGCACCCCATCCCGGCCCCTTCGGGAGCGACTCCCCGAGAATCGAGAAGAGCCTCGCGGGGCGCACCTCCGCGCCCCCGCCGTCCGCGATCGCGGCGAATTCCGGCCCGGCCTGAATCCGATCGGCGGTCCGCCGGAGCGTCTCGCCGTCTCGCTCGAGAGCGTCCTCGGCCGCGGCGAGAAAGAGCCGGACGCGCGCCTGCCGCGCGTGGGCGCCGGCGGGCACGAGGCGCGTCGCGAGCGCGAAGACGAGCGTGACGAGCGCCGCGGCGAAGAGTCCGAAGACGATGAGCCGGCGCGCGCGCAACGTCGACGCGGCCAAGGGCGTCAGCGCGCCATCGGGATCTGGACGCCGTGACGCGCGGCGGAGGCCAGGGCCTCTTTGTAACCGGCGTCCGCGTGGCGAACGATCCCCATCCCTGGGTCCGTCGTGAGGACGCGCGCGAGGCGCGTGGCCGCCTTCGGGGTCCCGTCGGCGACAACCACCATCCCGGCGTGGATCGAATACCCGATCCCGACTCCGCCCCCGTGGTGGATGGAGACCCACGTCGCGCCGGCCGCGGTGTTCAGAAGCGCGTTCAGGAGCGGCCAGTCGGCGATCGCGTCACTGCCGTCCTTCATGGCCTCGGTCTCGCGGTTCGGGGAAGCCACCGAGCCGCAGTCCAGGTGGTCGCGCCCGATGACGATCGGGGCCTTCACGCGTCCCGTCCGAACGAGCTCGTTGAAGGCGAGGCCTGCCTCTCTGCGCTCGCCGTAGCCGAGCCAGCAGATCCGCGCGGGCAGGCCCTGGAATGCGACGCGCGCGCCCGCGAGCGTGATCCAGCGCCGGAGCGCCGTGTTTTCCGGGAACAGGCGCAGGATCTCCCGATCCGTCTCCGCGATGTCGGCCGGATCGCCAGAGAGAGCGACCCAACGGAATGGCCCCTTGCCCTCGCAGAAGAGAGGCCGGATGTAGAGCGGCACGAAACCGACGATGTCGAATGCGTTCGCGACGCCGGCCGTCACCGCGCCCGCGCGGAGATTGTTGCCGTAGTCGAAGGTGACGGCGCCGCGAGCCTTGAGAGCGAGCATCGCCCGCACGTGCGCCCCCATCGAAGCGATCGCCCGGCGGATGTACGCCTCGGGGTCTTCCGCGCGCAGGCGGAGCGCCTCCTCGTACGGAAGGCCGTGCGGCACGTACCCGTTCAGCGCGTCGTGCGCGGAGGTCTGGTCCGTCAGGATGTCGGGCACGATCCCGCGCGAGAGAAGCCGCTCGAGGAGGTCCACGGCGTTCGCGCGGACGCCGAACGAACGGGCCTCACCGCGGTCCCGTGCCGCGAGCGCCCGGTCGATCCCCGCGTCGAGGTCGTCGACGCGCTCGTCGACGTACCGCGTCGCGAGGCGCTTGTCGATGCGCGATCCGTCGACTTCCGCGACGAGAGCCGTTCCGCCGCACATCGTCGCGGCCAGCGGCTGCGCGCCCCCCATCCCGCCGAGACCGGCCGTCACGACAAGACGCCCCGCGAGAGAACCGTCCTTCGACGAGAGGTCGCGGCGCGCGGCCTCGGCGAAAGTCTCGTAGGTGCCCTGAAGGATTCCTTGCGTGCCGATGTAAATCCAGGAGCCCGCGGTCATCTGGCCGTACATCGTCAGGCCGAGGGACTCGAGCCGCCGGAACTCGTCCCACGTGGCCCAGTGAGGCACGAGGTTCGAGTTCGCGATGAGGACGCGGGGGGCATCCTCGTGCGTCTGGAAGACTCCCACGGGCTTCCCCGACTGGACGAGGAGGGTCTCGTCGTCGCCGAGGCGGCGCAGGGCGTCGAGGATCGCCGCGAGGCAAGCCGGATTCCGGGCGGCCTTGCCGGACCCGCCGTACACGACGAGGTCCTCGCGGCGCTCGGCGACCTCCGGGTCCAGGTTGTTGAGGAGCATCCGATACGGCGCTTCGGTGAGCCAGGAGCGGCAGGTGAGCGCGGTCCCCTTCGGGACCGCGGGCGGAGAAAACGCGGCAGGGGCCAGGGGGCCGGACATGTCCGGCATGTTAGCCGGAGGCGCCCTCTGACGCATCGCGTCAGATTTTCCTTGACAGGAATTACGCGCCGCGTTATCTTCCCCCCATGAGCGATCCCCGCCGCATCGTCCGTTACCGCAACCGCAAGCTCTACGAGGCGCGCGAGCGCCGTTTCGTGACCCTGGCCGACCTTGCGAAGGCCGTGTCCGCGGGCGACCGGGTGGAGGTCATCGCCGCGGATTCGGGCGAGGACATCACGGCCCGTGTCCTCTCCCGCGCCCTCGCGTCGAGTCGGACGCCGGTCGTCGCCTCGGCGGACACTCTCGCCCGCCTTCTCCGGGCGGGCAGCGAGGCCGCGGAAACGGTCGCCGAGGCCGTCGAGCTCGTCGGCGGCACCCGGGTGGCGGACTCGCTGCGCCGGGCCGCAAGCCCCGAGAGCCTCGGCAAGACCCTGGCCCCTCTCACGCGCCGGCTCGAGGGCGCCCGCCAGGACGTGGAGAAGATCGTGGGCGGGCTCGTCGAGAAGGGCCGGCTCACGTGGGAAGAGGGAACGCGCCTGCGCGAGGATGTCGGCCTCGTCTTCCGCGAGAGTCTTGCCGACGTGGTCGGCAGCGTCCGCGACATCGCGAGCCGCCTCTCCCCCAGCACGCAGCCCGAGCTCGCGAAGGAGATCGGTGACCTCAGGACACGTCTCGCCCAGCTCGAATCCGTCGCCAAGAGCACCTTCCCCGCGGAGTTTCCGAAGCCGGTTCGCACGCGGCGCACCGCGGCGCCCGCCCCCAGACCCCCCGTCAAGACGCACGTCCGCAAACAGAACAGAAAGAGGAGAACAGCATGAAGACCACCCACAAGACCGCGCCGAAGCTTCCTTTCAACGTTCCGGCCCCCGTCGAAAAAGCCCTGAAGACGGCCGGCAGCCGCTTCGACGCCTTCAGCGTCAAGGCCAAGAGCGTCGCAGCTAAGGTCGGCGACGACGTGCAGCACCGCGTCCAGAAGGCCGGCGCCGAGGCCGCGCGCCGCGCCGAAGGCGTCGCGAAGAACGTGACCGAGACCGTCGGCACGGCCGTCGAAAAGGGTCTCCACAGCCTGAACGTCCCGACCCGCAAGGAGCTCCGCTCGCTCTCGGCCAAGGTGGACGGCCTCGGCAAGAAGATCGACGCGCTCAAGACCCGCAAGGTCACGCGCGCGAAGCGATCCGCCCGCTGAACCGGTCCGGAATCGGATAGACTGCAAGGCGCCGCCCGCAAGGCGGCGCCTTTTTTGTTTCAAGAAAACTGATGGCCGGCCAACGTCGACAGCCCGGGCCCGAGACACCCGGGAACGCTTCTTCCGAGCGCACATTCAAGGCGTTTCCATCTCCCATCCGCAAGCGTCTCGGGGTCGTGTGCGCGGGCGGGGGCGTGACAGGAGCGATCTATGAGATCGGCACGCTCGCGGCACTCGAGGACCGGCTCGAGAACGTCTCGATCAACGACTTCGACGTCTTCGTCGGCGTGTCCGCCGGCGCCTACATCTCGGCCCTGCTCGCGAACGGCGTCACGCCGGGCCTGCTCTTCCGGAACGTGACGCGCTCGGCCGGCACGCGAACCGATATCGACGACCTCGCGCTCTTCCGCCTCAACCTCGGCGAGATCGCGGGCCGCCTCGCGACGGCGCCGTTCACCGTGCTCGACGCCGCCTGGGACTTCTACAAGAACCGCCGTGAGACCACGCTCACCGACCTCGTGCAGTCGCTCGGCCAGCTCCTGCCCTCCGGGCTGTTCCACAACGAGGGGCTCGAGGAGTGGATGCGGAAGTGGCTGTCGCAGGCAGGGCGCACGAACGACTTCCGGCACCTCGGCAAGATCCTCCGCCTCGTCGCCGTGGACCTCGACTCGGGCGAGACGACGGCTTTCGGTTGCCCCGGGTACGAGAACGTGCCGATTTCGGAGGCCGTTGCCGCGTCGTGCGCCATTCCGGGACTCTACCGGCCCGTCCGGATCGACGGCGTCGATTACGTCGACGGCGGCGTCCGGAAGACAGCCCACATCTCGCTCGCGCTCCGCGAACGCTGCGGCCTCACGATCTGCGTGAACCCGCTCGTCCCCATGCGCATCAAGCATTCCGAGAGCGGCATCCGGCGCCTGGGAATCGAGGAGGCGGGACAGCTCAGGAGCCGCGGTCTCTCCACGATCCTCGACCAGGCCTTCCGCGTGACGCTCCACTCGCGGCTGCGCTACGGCCTCACGCGCTACCGGCGCGAGGCCCCCGACGCCGACATCGTCGTCTTCGAGCCGAAACCGGAAGACCTGCCCCATTTCATGCGAAGCATCATGCGCACTTCGGGGCGCGCCCGCATCGCCGAATATGCCTACCGTTCGACGATGGCGCTTCTCGACTCCGACTTCAGGCGCTTCCAGCGCTTGTTCGCCAAGCACGACCTCACGCTGCGCCCCGCCTGCGCGCGGGACCTCTCGCGCGTGAAGGTCCGCGCGGATAGCACGAGAGAACGCGTCTCGACGCGCCTCGCCGTCTCCCTCCTTGCGCTCGAGGCCGACCTCGACCGCATGACGGCGGCCAGGGGCCGCTGAAGACTCTGACGCTCCAGGACCGCGCGTCTCGAGCGCGCGGGGGGCTTCCGGCTATTCGCCAGTGAAGACGTTGCCGCGCCGCGAGAGGCGCGAGTCGATCATCGTCTGCAGCGTCGAGCGCACCTGATCCGCGAGCTCGTTCACGATCATGGGGCGGTCGGCGACCTCGGGCCCGTGGCCGAAGACGATGGGCTTTCCTATGTCGATCCACCACTTCGTCGGCAGCGGCAGGACGCCGAGCGGGCCGAGGAGCGGAAACGTCGGGGTCAGCGGGAAGTATGGGAGCCCGAGCGGCTTGCCGATGAAGTCCATGCGGGCGAGGTTCGGGTGGATCTCCTCGGCGCCAACGACCGACACGGGAATGACCGGCGCGCCCGTCAGGAGGGCGAGGCGCACAAAGCCGCCGCGCCCGAAACGCGCGAGGCGGTAGCGGTCGCGAAAGAGCTTGCCGACGCCCTTGACGCCCTCGGGAAACACGCCGACGAGCTCGTCGCGGCGCAGCAGCCGCTCGCCGTTCTCGGGGCAGGCGCGAACCTCGCCCATGTGCCGCAGCCACGGCTGCAGAAACGGGAGCGTCGTGAACATGTCGAGCACGAGCATCCGGGCGGTGCGATGCGCGGCGTGCTCGCGCGCGATGCCGCGCTTGACCATCGCGCCGTCCCACGGGAGGACGCCGGAGTGATTCGCCACGAGAAGCGCGCGGCCCGTCATCGGGATGTTGTCGACCCCCGACAGCGTCACGCGCCACCACACGGAATAGAGGAAATCGAAGAGCTCGATCCAGCGCCGCGCGGCGATCTCGTCGTAGCCGAAGTCGTCCAGCTCGAAGGAGCGCGAGCGGTTCCGGAAGAGGTTCCAGAGGTCCACGAGCGCCCGCGGCGACTTGAGCTCCGGATGCCCGTCGAGGAACCGGGCGGCCTCGCCCAGCATGGCGTGGAGAAAGTCGTCCGGATTCTTCGGAAGAAGCGACGGCGTGAATCCCGCGTCCCCTCCGGCGGGAGCGGGGGCCGGGACCGCGTGGGGAGCGGGATGGCGGCGCGCGCTCACGAAGCCACCCCCGCCGCCTCGGCCCGCGGGCGTGGATGGACCCGCTGCTCGAAGGTGTACCGCGCGGACCGCGCCGCATCCGCGACCGCGTCGAAGTCCACGAGGCGCCCGGCTCCGAAGCGCGCGCGCGCGGTCTCGAGCACGACCTCGAGGGTCGTTTTCCGTGCGGTGAAGCCCAGGAGCCGCCGGGCCTTCGCGTCGTCGACCACGCAGAGATAGCGGAGGTAGTGCGCGTGGACACCCGGCATCAGGCCGACGCCCGCGAGCCACGCGGCCTCGTAGAGCGCGTAACCGAGCGGATGCGGCACGGGGATCCCGAGCGAGCCGAAGAGGAGCCGCACGGTGGAGAGCGGCACGACGCCTTCGGGCGCGATGTTGAAGACGCCCTGCGCCTCCGGACGGTCGAGCGCCCTCACGAGCGCGTCGACGGCGTCGTCCGGGTGGAGGGCCTGCAGGAGAGGGTCGTACCCCATGAGCTGCCACGAGAACGGGGCCGCGAAGAGCCGGGTGCGGTAGTCGCGCACCTCGGGCGACAGGAGCGGGACGAACCTCAGAATCTGCACGCGCGCGTCCGGATGGCGCCGCACGTGTGAGCGGGCGTGGCTTTCGGCCTCGACGAAGTCGCGCACGAAGCGGTCCTCCGCGTCTGGCTGGAGCGGGTGGTCTTCCGTGAGGAAATTCGGATTGTCGCCGCGCGCGCCGTACACGAGAGACGTCGAGCCGAGGAGGATGCGCGGGATCTTCGCCTCGCCGGCGGCCGCGAAGACGTGCAGAGCGCCGATGGAGTTCAGCTCGTGGGCGTATGTCGTCTGGTGCGACGGGCTCCTGAGCTGCGCGAGATGGACTATGGCTTCCGGCCTTTCTTCCTTCAGGAGCTTGAAGAGCGTGCCGTCCGCGAAGGGCAGGTTGAGATCGAGGAAGCGGTGCTTCACGTCGGGCAGATCCGCCGGAGGCACGAGGTCGAACACGACGACCTCGCGGTCGCCGCGCGCGAGGAGCGCGCGCACGAGCCGTTCCCCGAAGAAACCGCTGCCGCCCGTGACGACCACCTTCGGCCGTCGCGTCAGGGCGTCCGCGACCTTCGGAAATCGCACGACGCGCCCGCCAGATCCGCTCCGGCGCGGCCGCGCACCTCGAGCGCCGCCGGCGTCGGGCCTCCCCGCCATTGCGCTCCTACCCCTTCCGTCCGGAAGGCTTGCGGGCGGGCTTCGCCGCCGGCTTCGCGCCCCGCGCCTTCACGGATTCGAGCTCGGCTTCCATCTCGGCGAGGCGCTTCTCCAGCTTCGACAGGTCCTTGCGCGTCGCGACGTTCATCGCCTTCAGGCCCTCGGCCACGCGCTTGTCGACCTCTTCCTTGGCGGCGGTGCCCTTCTTCAGGAGCTCGATGAAGGCCGGGTTCGCCATGAGGTTGTTGGAAATCTCGGTGAGAAAGCCCTCGCCTCGGGCCCGGAGCTGATCGAACAGGGATTCGGACATGCGATCACCTTTCGCGGAGGCTTGGGGTCGGGCAGCCTCCTGCTAGAGTCCTGCATTATGCGGCCATTCGGGCACCTCCTCGCATAGGCTGCCCTGTGCGCCCGACACCCCTCCTCGAAAGCCTTATCTCCCACCGGCTCCTCGTCGTGTCGGGCAAGGGCGGCGTCGGGAAAACTACGGTCGCGGCCGCGCTCGCGAAGCTCGCGGCGGACGCCAGTCGCACCGTCCTGCTCGTCTCCACGGACGGGCGCGGGGACGCGGCGGCTCTCCTCGGGAAGGAGGATGCGGGCTACCGCGAGGCCGAGCTCGCCCCCGGCCTCCACGGCCTCACGGCCGACTTCGACACGCTTCTGACGGACTACGTCCGTGTCGTCGCGCCCGTCCGGCTGCTCGCCGACCGCATCCTCGCCGTACCGACCTTCCGGTTCTTCACGCGGGCGACGCCCGGCCTCCCCGATCTCCTCCTCCTCGGCAAGATTCGGGAGATCCTCAGGCGAAGGAAATCGACCGCGAGCGAGCCCCGGGCCGATCTCGTCGTACTCGACGCACCGGCGACCGGCCACGCGCTCTCCCTCGTCGCGCTCCCCCGCACGCTCCTCGCGGCGGTTCCCGCGGGGCCCGTGCGGAAGCTCGCGGAGTGGCTCGACGCCCTTCTCTCCGATCCGAAGCACGCGGCCCTCGTCGTCGTCTCCGAGCCCGAGGACTTCGCGGCGAAGGAAACCGAGGAGTTGATCGCGGGCGCGCGGGAGAAGGCCGGCCTCGCCACGGCTCTCGTCGTCGTGAACCGGGTCGGGAGAGGTGGGAAAGAAGAAAGAGAAGAACTTCTGCTCAAGAAAGAAAGGGAAAGAGGGACGCCGCTCGTCGAGATTCCGGAGATCGAAGACGACGAGTTCGAAGAGCACCAGAAGATTTCTTCGAATGGTCCCGTGCCGAATGCACGCGGAGAGCGAAATGGCAATGTCGCCGCGCAGGCCAGCCAGTTTTTTTCGGCCTTCCTAACCACCTTCGAAGAAAATCTTCACGCGGCGGCGCCTTCGCGCGAAGACCGCCCGAAGCGCGCTGCCCACGCCCGCGCTCCGGAAAGCAGAAGAATATTCTCCCCGACCCTCGACCTCCGGCCCTGGCTCGACGAGGAGAAGCTCATCGTCCTGACGGGGCCCGGGGGCGTCGGGAAGACGACGCTCTCGGCGGCCCTCGGAATCGCGGCGGCACGCCGCGGGCGGCGCGCGCTCGTCCTGACCGTCGATCCCGCGAGGCGCCTCGCGCAGGCCCTCGGACTCTCGGAAAGGGAGGCGCGCTCCGGGCGCCCCACCGAAGTGAAGGTGAGCGGCATCCCGAAGGGCGGCCGTCTCTTCGCCCTCCAGATCGACCCGAAGGCGACGTTCGAGCGGCTTCTCGCGCGCACGGCGAGCCCCGAGGCGCTCGAGAGAATCCACGCGAACCGCCTCTACTCCGGGCTCGTGGACTCTTTGCCCGGCGTCCTCGAATACATGGGCGTCGAGGCGCTCCACGAGCACGCGGCGGATCCCGACGTCGACCTCCTCGTGCTGGACACGCCGCCGGCCGCCCGCGGCCTCGATTTTCTGGCGGCGCCCGAGCGCCTCGTCACGCTCCTCGAGAACGACGCGCTGCGCTTCTTCCTCCGGCGCGACGGATTCTTCGGGCGCGCGTTCTCCGAGGCCTCGCGCGGGGGCGCGGCGCTTCTGCGCGCCGCGGACAAAATCCTCGGGCTCGGCTTCCTCGCCGATCTCGCCGACTTCTTCCGCGCGTTCGACGGCCTCTACGACGGCTTCAGGGACCGCAGCCGCGAGGCGACCCGCCTCCTCGCGGAGGGGCGCTACCTCATCGCGACGACGCTCGACTTCTCCGCGCTCGCGACGTCCGTCGACCTCGCCGCCGGCCTCGCGCGCCGCGGGGCCCGGCCCGGCCTTCTCGTGAACCGCGTGAGCGCGCGCCGGACATCGCCCCCACGTCTTCCCGGGCCGCTCGCCGCCCTCCCGGCGCTCGCGCTTGCCGAGACGGACGCGTCCCCCGACGACCTGCCCTCGGTCCTCGCGTCGGCGCTCGCGGACTGAACGTCAGGCGAGCCGAACGTCAGTCCAGCTGCGCGAGCACGCCGTCGAGGTCGTCGCCGGCCAGGACGGCCCGGGCGCCTTCGATGGCGGGGGCCGCATGGCGGTCCGCGTCCCAGAACGCCACGCGCGCGCGCACGAGCCGGTGCACCTCTTCGAGGGGCGGGGATGTCACGAGCGGCCTTCTGAGATCCAGGGCCTGCGCGGCCGCGAGCAGCTCGATCGCGAGCACGGTCTCGAAGAGGTCGACGTTCTTCTGAAGCTTGCGGGCCGCGATCGGACCCATCGAGACGTGGTCTTCCTTCCCCGCCGAGGTCGGAATCGAGTCCACGGACGCCGGGAAGGAATTCGACTTCGCCTCGGAAACGAGCGCCGCCGCGGTGACGTGGATCATCATGAGGCCCGAGTTCAAGCCGCCGTCACGCGTGAGGAAGGCAGGCAGGTCCCCGGAGAGCGCCGGGTTGACGAGCCGCTCGGTGCGCCGCTCGGACAGCGAGGCCATGTCGGCCGTCGACGCCGTGAGGAGATCGCACACGAGGGCCACCGGCGCCGCGTGGAAATTTCCGCCCGAGACGAGCGTGCCCGTCTCGGCGAAGACCATCGGGTTGTCGGTCGCGGCGTTCATCTCGATCTCGATCACGCGCCGCGCGTGCGCCGCCGCGTCACGGGCCGCGCCGTGCACCTGCGGGATGCAGCGCAGCGCGTACGCATCCTGCACGACGCCGCAGTCGCGGTGGCTCTCGCGGAGGGACGAAGGTGCGAGGAGCGCCCGCAGGTTGCTCGCCGAAACGATCTGGCCGGGATGCGGGCGCGCCGCGTGGATGCGCGGGTCGAATGCGGCGTCCGTGCCCTTGAGCGTGTCCAGCGTGAGCGCCGCCACGAGGTCCGCCGCCTTCAGAAGCCGAAGGAGGCGGTGCAGCGCGAGGGCCGAGAGACCCGTCGTGAGCTGCGTCCCGTTGATGAGGGCGAGCCCTTCCTTCGCCTCGAGGACGGCGGCGGAAAGGCCCGCGGCCCGGAGCGCCTCGGCGGACGGCAGGAGCTTCCCGTTCCATTCGACTTCGCCTTCCCCTACGAGGGCGAGCGCGAGATGCGCGAGCGGCGCGAGATCCCCCGACGCGCCGACCGAGCCCTGCTCCGGGATGACCGGGTGGATTCCCCTTTCGAGGCACGCGAGAAGGAGCTCGAGCGTTTCCCTTCGGACGCCCGAGAATCCCTTCGCCAGACAGTTCGCGCGGAGCAGCATGACGGCCCGCACGGCCGGCGCGGCCAGCGGCCGCCCCGTCCCGGCCGCGTGACTCCGCACGAGATTCAGCTGGAGCTGCCCGAGCTTCTCCCGCGGGATGACGACGTCGGCGAACTTCCCGAAACCCGTCGTGACGCCGTAGACGACACGGTTCTCCGCGACGGCGCGGTCGATGACGGCGCGCGCCGCGTCGACGCGGACCGCGGCGCGCGGTGCGAGGACCACGGATGCGTTGCCGCGGGATACGGAAGAGAGATCTTCGAGTGAAAGAGAGTCCCCGTCGATCTCGATCGTCTGGCGCACGAGGTGACATTGTGCACCGGGTGACGACTCTTTTCCTCGAAGGGGTGAATGGGGCGGCGTTACAATTCGAAAGTGACACACATCAAAGGCTCGGCCCTCGCCGTCATCGGGGGCCAATGGGGCGACGAAGGCAAAGGCAAGGTCGTCGATCTCATTTCTCCCTCCTTCGACCTCGTCGCCCGCTACCAGGGCGGCCACAACGCCGGCCACACCGTGAAGTTCGGCGACAAGCACTTCGCGCTGCGCCTCGTCCCGTCGGGCGTCTGCCGCGGCGGGGTCATGAACGTGATCGGGAACGGTCTCGTGATCGACCCGCGCGCGCTCCTCTCCGAGATCGACTCGCTGCGGGCGGCAGGGATCGCGATCGGCGACAACCTCCTCGTCTCCGACCGCGCGCACGTCATCCTGCCGACTCACGCGCTCCTCGACGGAGCGCGCGAGAAGGCGCTCGGCGGCGCGAACATCGGCACGACCTCGCGCGGCATCGGCCCGGCGTACGAGTCGAAGGCGAATCGCAGCGGCCTCCGCATGGCCGACCTCATCGACCCCGACCGCTTCTGCGCGATCGCCCGGCCTGTCGTCTCGCATCACGATGCCGTGTTGAAGCACTTCTACGGCGTCGAGGGCGCGCCGGTGGAGGAGACGCTCGAGACCTACGTCGAGTGCGGCCGGAAGCTCGCGCGATTCGTCACCGACACCTCCGTCTTCCTGCACGACGAGCTCGCGAAGGGCAAGAAGCTCCTCTGCGAAGGCGCCCAGGGCGTCATGCTCGATGTCGATCACGGGACCTATCCCTTCGTGACGTCCTCATCCTGCGCGCCGGGCGGCGCGTGCACGGGGCTCGGCCTTCCCCCGTCCGCGCTGGGCGCCGTCGTGGCCGTCATGAAGGCCTATACGACGCGCGTCGGGTCCGGCCCGTTTCCGACGGAGCTCAAGGACGAGACCGGCGAACGAATCCGGAAGCGCGGAAACGAGTTCGGCACCGTCACGGGCCGTCCGCGACGCGTCGGCTGGTTCGACGCCGTTGTCGCGCGCGCCGCCCTGCGCGTGACCGGCCTCGACGCGATCGCGCTGACGAAGCTCGACGTTCTCGACGACCACGACGAGATCCGCATCGCCACCGGCTACGTCATCGACGGCAAGCCCGTCTCGGCCGTGCCGGCGCGCGCGGACCTCTACGAGCGCGCGCAGCCGGTCTATCGGTCGTTCCCCGGCTGGAAGGCCCCCATCGCGGGCATCGAGACGTGGGAGGGGCTGCCGGGACGCGCGCGCGAGTACGTCTCCGCCCTCGAGGAGATCGTCGGCGCGAAGGTCGGCCTGCTTTCGACCGGCGCCAAACGCGAAGAGACGATCGTCCGGCCGGGCACGGCGCTCGACGGCTGGCTGAAGGCGACGGTCGGTCTGCCGGCGTGACCTGGGTCCGGCCCTGCTACACTCCGCCGCCGGGCGGGCCGTTAGCTCAGTAGGTTAGAGCACCTGCCTTTTAAGCAGGGGGTCGTGGGTTCGAGTCCCACACGGCTCACCAGTCCTCCGCAGAAGTCCGGAAGTCGAAGCAGTCCCGTGTGCCCCCATCGTCTAGCGGCCCAGGACGCCACCCTTTCAAGGTGGAGATCGAGGGTTCGAATCCCTCTGGGGGTACCACTTCCCTTCCTCCCCCGTCGGTGAAAGAATCCTAGTTGCCTGCAAGGTGCAACGTGTCGATCGTCGACATGACCTGTCTCCTCTGCGGCGGATCCGCTCTCGGATCCCGGAGGGCGACCGCCGAGATCGAACTGCGCTGCGGTGTCTGCGGAACGTACACGATCACTGTCGGTGCCGTGAACGCGCTCCGGCAGAGTCCGGCGAAAGGGACGCTCGCCCGCGCCGAAGTCCAGCGCCGCCATGCCGGGGGCGACGTGATGCCCCGCGTCGACATGGAGCTCCTCGACGCGGCGTCGAAACCGGGGGCCTGAAGGGCTCTTCCGCCGGGACGCGCTATCCTTTTCCTTTCGAAGGAGACGACGCGATGGGTCTTTTCGGCGGGAAGGGTGACGCGAGCGGCGGGATGAAGCCCGGTTTCCGGGACTTCAAATGGGGAGGAGTCCCGGTCGCGCACATGGAAGTCTTGGACGACCACGCCGAGTCCAAGTTCTGCTGGATTCCGAACGACGACTTCACGTTCGCGGGCGCCACCGTGGACAAGATCGTGTACGAATTCTGGGAAAACCGGTTCGCCGAGGTCTACATCGAGATGTCCTCCGAATCCGCCGACCGGATCCTGAAGGATCTCCACGCGGGCTGGGGCAAGCCTTCGCAGCCGAACAAGTTCATCGAGGACTACCTCTGGCAGAACAAGGCCGCGGGCCCGGAAGCCACGACCGCCGTCTTCAGCCGCAACCCGAACACGCGCGGCGCGACGCTTCGCATCCTGAGCAGCTACATCCAGACGAAGAAGACGCTCGCGAAGGGAAAGCCTCCCGCGCGCTGATCCGATTCTCGCGTTTCTGGCGTTTCTCTCGTTTCGGACGTCACTTCGGGCACGGAGTCGCGTCGACGACCTTCGCCTCGGCGCCGCCCAGCAGCCTCCAGTCGCCCGCCATGGTCGTGCTCCCGTCCGTCACGTCGCGGCGGTCGGGGCTCGTCCGCGCGCCGCGAATGCCCGGCGGCGCCTGAACGGTCGTGTGGAAGCTCGTCGTCTCCCCGGACGGCAGAATCGTCACGTCCGGCGGAGTCTGGGACGAGGAAAGGTACGCTCCCCTGCTGTCGAGGATTCTCACGAGGATCACGATGCCGCACACCGTCTGGTCCCCGGCGTTCCGGATCGTTCCCGCCACACGGACGCCTCCGGCAGCGTCGACGATCCCGTCGTTCGAGACGCTGACGACGCGCACGTCAGCGGCGCTCGGCGCGCTGTCCGTCGGGGTCTCCCCGGTCGCGGAGGGAGAGGCCGAAGGCGTGGCGCCGGGCGTCCCCCCCGCCGCAGATCCAAGCGTGATCGTCCTGGGCGTGCCCTTCGTTTCCGAACTCGTTTTGAGGTGTCGCTCGCGTCGATGATCTCGGCCTGAACTCGGCCCACGCGCTTCCAGTTCGTCGCGGACGGCCCGTCGACGAGGGGGTCCGGCTTCCTCTCGCCCGAGCCGCGCAGGCCCGCGGGCGCCTTCACGGTTCCGCCGAAGGTGACGGCCTCTCCGGCGGCCACTATTTTCGGATCCGTGGGCGTCGGCGCCGTCGTCGGCGCCGTCGTCGAGGACGACACCTGAGCGGCAAGGAGAACGATCACGGCGGGGAGCACGGGCCGGTTATCCGACAACCGCGCGGGCGACGAGCTTCACCCCGAAGGTCTTCTCGAAAAGACGGGCCTTCTTCTTCAAAGCCCACAGCTCGAGGTCCAGCGGCGCACGCGCGGAGAGGGCCACGTGCAGCTTCTTTCCGCGCAACGTGACGCGGACCCGCTTGACGAGTCCGCGGTGCGCCCGGTCGAGCGCGTCCGCGACGCGGAGGATCGCGGCGAGCTTCTCGACGACGGGCTTTTTCCAGGGATCCAGTTTCCGGAACGGCTCGTGAGGATCGCCGGGAACCGCCTTCCTGTGGTAACGGGCCACGAGCGCGATGAGCTCCACCTCGTCCCTCGTGAAGCCTTTGAGATCGCCGTGCAGGATCAGGTAATGCGAGTGGTGATGGTGGCGCGCATACGCCACCGAGAGTCCGATGTCGTGAAGCGCGGCGGCGTGCTCGAGCCACTCGCGCTCGAGCGCGGTGAGCTGATGGAGGCTGTGCGTCTGGTCGAAGAGGGAAAGGGCGAGGTCCCGCACACGGCCCGCGTGCACGTTCGACAAGCCCGAGCGCCTCGTGAGGCGCGCCACGGAATCGCGCCGGATGTTGCGTTCCAGGCGACGGCCGCGCAGCGCCGGCGCCGGCGACTCGAGCACGAGCGCGTCGCGCAGCGAGCGCTCGGACACGAGGAGGGTCTCGACATCGAAGGCGCGGAGCAGCTCTTCCAGCAGGATCGCCCCGGCGACCGCGATGTCCCGCCGGTCCGCCTCGAGGCCCGGGATCCGGAGCTTCTGGCGCGCCGTCGACTTCCCCAGAAGGCCCGCGATCCGCGTCACGTCCCTCCGGTCGAGCGCGCGATGTCCGGCTCCGGCCGGCGACCATCCGCTGAGCTCCCCCACGATCGCCGCGACGGCGAGGATCGTGCCCGACGTTCCGGCGGCTGTCTTGATCTTCGCGTTGCGCACCGGCTTGCGCAGACGCTCGAGGCGGCTCCGGACCGCCCGCCGGAGCCGGCGTTCGTCCTTCGCCGCGAGGGGCTCCGACGAGACGAAGAGATCCGTCAGGCGCACGGCTCCGAGATCGAGGCTCTCGGCCAAAAGGATGCGGTCTCCCTTCGCCACGACGACCTCCGTCGACCCGCCGCCAATGTCGAGGACCAGGAGCGGGTCGCACGACGGCGGGAGATCCGAGCGCACGGCGCGCGTGATGAGGCGCGCCTCTTCCTCGCCGGAAATCACGTTGAGGCGGAGCCCGGCCTCCCGGCGCACACGCTTCACGAAGTCGCCTCCGTTCGCGGCTTCGCGGACGGCGCACGTCGCGACGGCGGTGATCGCGGTCGCGCCCGCGGCGCGCGCGAGGGCGGCATAGCGAACGAGGCAGTCGATCCCGTCGGCCATCGCCTCCTCCGAGAGCGACCCCGAGGCGAGCGTCTCCTGCCCGAGCCTCACCATCTCCTTCTCACGAAGGATCTCGGCCCAGTGCCCGGGATCCGCGGCGTCCCGCCGCGCGACGAGGAGCTTGATCGAATTCGACCCGACGTCGATCGCGGCAAGGGTCTTGTGCGTTGCCATCTTTCCGGGCGAAACGTCCTGCTTCGTCGGCAGCTCTTCGCCAATCTCTCCCTCAGATTCGCGCGTCCATTCGCCGGAGGCGCTCGATCATGATCTTCATGACCTGCAGCGCGAACATCGGTGTCTGCTGCACGAGGAAGTTGAATCGTTCCGCGTTGACCGGCACCACGACACAATCGGTCCTCGCGATCGCCGTGGCGCTCCGCCGGCTGGAGTCGATGAGCGACATCTCACCGAAGATGCCGCCGGGCCCGACCGTTTCCACGTGAGCGCCGTGAACGAGGATCTCCACCTCGCCTTCCTTCACGCCGTACATCCGGCCGCCGCCTTCGCTGCCCTCTTCGAAGATGCGGTGCCCCGCCGCGTAAGCCTCGACGTCGTCCGCGTTCCGGAAGAGATCGATCGACACAGTCATACGCACTCCTTTGCGTAAGACTCTAAATGAAAAGCGTTCGAGATGCAGGACCGGGAGCAGGGCAATTCAAGTGAATGCCCTGTAAAGACGCCCTTCATCAAATCTTCACCCGGGTCACCCTGTGCCTTCACCTCCTTTCGCGAGACTCCGCGACGAAAAAGGAGGAGATTGTCATGCAGAAGCAGACGACCCTGGCCCGACGCCTGACCCTCGCGTTCGCGATCTGTGCCGTCGGACTCGCGCTCTCGCCCCCCGCTCTGGCTCAGGTGACAGCGGCCGAGGGCTACGTGCCACCGGACGACAAGCCCGCGGTCAAGCTCGGCTTCACGATGTTCACGGACTACACCTACACGGACTCGCCGACGTCGAAGAACGCGGATGGAAGCGATTTCAATCCGAACGCGTTCAACCTTTCCCGCGCTTACCTCAACGTGACGGGTCAGATGCACCATCTCCTGGCCTTCCGGATCACGACCGACGTGACCCGCGAGACCGGCACCGGCAGCTCTCTGAACGGAAGCCTCACCGTACGGCTCAAGTACGGTTTCGCCCAACTCAACCTCGACGACTGGACGACTAAAGGGTCATGGGTGCGTTTCGGCCTCCAGCAGACGCCATACATCGACTACGCCGAGGGCGTCTACCGGTATCGCTTCCAAAGCCCCATCATGGTCGACCGCGACGGATTCCTGACGTCCTCGGACTTCGGCCTTTCCAGTCACCTCAACCTCCCCAACAACTACGGCGACGTCCACGTCGGCTTCTACAACGGCGACGGCTACAACAAGGCCGAGGCGAACGACCAGAAGGGCTTCCAGGTCCGCGCCTCGCTGCGTCCGCTCGCGGGCGTGGCGATCGCGAAGGGCTGGCGAGTCACGGGCTACTGGAACACGGACCACGTCGCGAAAGACCAGAAGAAGGACCGCTGGCTCGTCGACACGACGTTTGAGCACCCCTATGTGAATCTCGGCTTCACATACCTCGAGGCGACGAACCAGGCCTCGCCCGGGGCTGCCGAGGTCAAGCCGAGGGACTTCTCCATCTGGGTCACGCCTCGCACGACGTTCGGTCTCGAGGCCCTCATCCGCTATGACGAGCTCAAACCCAACAAGGACCTCGATCAGAAGCAGAAACGCACGATTTTCGGCGTCGCCTACTGGTTCAGCTTCGGCCACGGCGTAGTCGCAGCCCTCATGGCTGACACTACCCAGGAGAAGTTCGACAACTACACACCCGCGAAGTCAGACAACAAGAACTATGCGCTCCACACGCTCCTCAACTTCTAACGGCGTCACGGCCCGAGCGCCGCTTCACGCGGACTTTACATAAATAATTCATCGTGACTGCCGTGCCTTTTGACAAGAGAGAAGGAGACCACGTGAACATGAAGATCCGTCTCAAGACTGCCCTTCGCGGGCTCTCCGCGGCGCTGCTCGTCGGCGCGCCCGTAGCGGCACAGACAGTGCAGATCAACGGCGCGGGAGCGACGTTTCCGTTTCCCATCTATTCGAAGTGGTTCGACGAGTATCACAAGCAGCGCCCGAACGTGGAGATCAATTACCAGTCGATCGGCTCGGGCGGCGGCATCCGGCAGCTCTCGAACGAGACGGTCTTCTTCGGCGCCTCGGACGGGCCGATGACGAACGACCAGCTCGCGGGGGCGCCCGGCGCCATCCTCCACTTCCCGACCGTCCTCGGGGGCGTCGCGCCGTCCTACAACATCCCGGGCGTGACGGCGAGCCTGAAGTTCACGGGCGCCGTCCTCGCCGAGATATATCTCGGGAAGATCACGAAGTGGAACGACCCGGCGATCGTGAAGCTGAACCCCGGCGTCGCCCTGCCGAGCCTGGACATCGCCGCGGTGCACCGCTCCGACGGCTCGGGCACGAACTACATCTTCTGCGACTACCTCTCGAAGGTCTACCCCGAGTTCAAGAAGAGGGTCGGCGTCGCGACGTCCGTCAACTGGCCCGTGGGCGTCGGCGGGAAGGGGAACGAAGGCGTCGCCGGCCTCGTGAAGCAGACGCCGGGCGCCATCGGCTACGTCGAGCTCATTTATGCGATCCAGAACAACATCAGCTACGGCGACGTCCAGAACCACGACGGCAGGTTCGTCCGCGCCTCGCTCGAAACCGTCACCGAGGCGGCCGCCGGCGCCGCGAAGGCGATGCCGCCCGACTTCCGCGTCTCGATCACGAACGCGCCGGGCGCGAACGCGTACCCGATCTCGTCTTTCACGTGGATGCTCTTCTACGAGAGCCCGAAGGACAAGAAGCGCGCGAAAGTCATGGTCGACTTCTTCAAGTGGGCGCTGACGGACGGCCAGAAGTACTGCGCTGAGCTCGGCTACGCGCCGCTTCCGAAGGAAGTCGTCGCCCTCGAGGCGAAGGCCCTCGGGAAGATCAAGCTCTAGCTCCCCGGTTTCGAAGGAGCGCATGTGGCAAAGAACTCGGCCCCGCGGCGGAGAGGCGGCGACCTCGGATTCCGCGCGGGGACGGGCTTCTTCGCGGCGCTCGTCGTCATGCTCGTCGGCGGGATCGCGTTCGTACTCTGGAGGGAGTCGCGCCTCTCGATCGCGAAGTTCGGCTTCGATTTCTGGCGGACGAAGACCTGGGATCCCGTCTCCGGCGAGTTCGGCGCCCTCCCGTTCATCTGGGGCACGCTCTATTCCTCGTTCCTCGCCCTCCTGATCTCGACGCCCGTCGCTCTCGGGATCGCGATCTTCCTTTCCGAGCTCTCTCCCCGCATGTTGCGGACGCCCCTCGCCTTCCTGACCGAGCTCCTCGCCGCAATCCCCTCCATCGTCTACGGCCTCTGGGGCGTCTTCGTCCTCGTCCCGCTCGTCCGGAAGCTCGAACTGCTCGCCCCCGCCTGGGCGAGAAGCCTTCCGCTCTTCTCCGGCCCACCGCTGGGCGTCGGGATGCTCTCCGCCGCCCTGATCCTCGCGGTCATGATCATCCCGTTCACGTCCTCGGTCGCGCGAGAGGTTCTCAAGGCGGTGCCCGCGACGCAGCGCGAGGCTGCCTACGCGCTCGGAGCGACGCGCTGGGAGGCGATCCAGGTCACGATGCGCTACGGGCGGACCGGCATCATAGGGGCCGTCATCCTCGGCCTCGGCCGCGCGATCGGCGAGACGATGGCCGTGACCATGCTCATCGGCAACAGCCCGCGGATCACCTGGTCCCTTTTTGCGCCGCAATACACGATGGCGGCCGTCCTCGCGAACGAGTTCACGGAGGCCGCGGACGACCTCTACCTGTCCGCCCTCGTCGAAATCGGTCTCGTGCTGTTCGCGATCACGCTCTTGATCAGCGCGGCGTCGCGCTTCCTGATCTGGAGCGTCAACCGCGAGGTCAAGGCCTCGGCCCCGATGGCGGCCCCCGCGCCCGAGGCCACATGAGCCGGTCCTTCCGGCGCAAGCTCGTCTCCAACGTCGTGGTCGGGCTCTGTGGCGCGTCCGTCGCGGTCGCCCTCGTCCCGCTCTTCTTCGTCTTCTTCTACGTCCTGAAACAGGGTTTCTCGTCCCTGAGCTGGGATTTCTTCACGAAGATGCCGAAGCCCGTCGGCGAGGCGGGCGGTGGCATGGCGAATGCGATCGCCGGCACGCTGATCCTCATCGGCCTCGCGTCCCTCGTCGCGATCCCCGTCGGGCTCATCTCGGGGATCTACCTGTCGGAGTACCCGAAGTCGAAGCTCGCGACGGCAGTCCGGTTCACGGCGGACGTCCTGAACGGGATTCCGTCCATCGTGATCGGGATCTTCGCGTACGCGCTCGTCGTCCTGCCCGTCAAGCGCTTCAGCGCGCTCGCGGGCGGCGTCGCCCTCGGGTTCATGATGATCCCGATCATCACGCGCACGACGGAGGAGCTCCTGAACCTCGTGCCCCAGACCCTGCGCGAGGGCGCCCTCGCCCTCGGCGCGACGCGCTCGCGTGCCGCCTTCACGGTCATGGTCCCGGCGGCGCTGCCGGGCATCATGACCGGCATCCTCGTCTCCCTCGCGCGCATCGCGGGCGAGACGGCGCCCCTCCTGTTCACGTCGTTCTCGAACCGCTTCTGGTCGACGACGCTCACGCAGCCGATCGCGTCCCTGCCCGTGCAGATCTACACCTACGCGATCTCTCCCTACGAAGACTGGCACCGGCAGGCGTGGGCCGGCGCGCTCGTCCTCGTCTCCGTCGTCTTCCTCTTCTCCGTCCTCGCCCGCGTCGTCACGAAACGCCTCGAGAGGATGCACCGCTCATGATGGAGATCGTCCGGATGGAGGCGCGACGGCTGAACTTCTTCTACGGGGCGAGCCAGGCGCTGCACGACATCTCGATTCGAATCCGCGAGAAGTCCGTAACCGCGTTGATCGGCCCCTCCGGCTGTGGCAAGTCGACGTTTCTGAGGTGCCTGAACCGGATGAACGACATCATCCAGGACACACGCGTCGAGGGCGACGTCCTCCTCGACGCGCGCGACATCTACGGCGCGGACGTCGACATCGTCGACCTGCGGCGGCGCGTCGGGATGGTCTTCCAGAAGTCCAACCCGTTCCCGAAGTCGATCTTCGACAACGTGGCCTTCGGGCTGAAGATCAACAGCGCCCTCAGCGGCTCGGAGCTTGCCGAGCGCGTCGAGTCGGCGCTCCAGCGAGCCGCGCTGTGGGACGAGGTCAAGGACCGCCTGAAGACGTCGGCCCTGGGCCTCTCGGGCGGCCAGCAGCAGCGCCTCTGCATCGCGCGCGCTCTCGCGGTCGAGCCGGAGGTCCTCCTCATGGACGAGCCATGCTCGGCGCTCGATCCCAGCGCCACGAGCAAGGTCGAGGAGCTCATCTTCGAGCTGAAGGAGCGCTATACCATCGTCATCGTGACGCATAACATGCAGCAGGCCGCCCGCGTCTCCGACGAGACCGGCTTCTTCATGCTCGGCAAGCTCATCGAGTTCGACAAGACCGAGATCATCTTCACGAAGCCGCACCAAAAGACGACAGAGGACTACATTACGGGGAGATTCGGCTGATGACGGGACAGAAGCCCTCCCGGCCTTCGGCGCACGACGCCACGCCTTCCGGCGCCTCGGGCGCCGTGCGTCAGCGAATCGTCGTCGTCGAAGACGACGACGATCTCGCCTTCACCCTGACGTACAACCTCAAGAAAGACGGGCGTTACGAGATCGAGCGCTTCGCCGGCGGCCTCGTGGCCCTCGACGCGCTCCTCGCGCGGCCCCCCGACCTCGTCGTCCTCGACCTGAACCTCCCCGACGTGGACGGGCTCACGATCTGCCGCGAGCTGAAGAAACACGACGAGACCCGCCGCGTCCCGATCCTCATGCTCACGGCCCGCGTGGAAGAGCGCGACAAGCTGCTCGGGTTCGAGCTGGGCGCCGACGACTACGTGACGAAGCCGTTCTCGATGAGGGAGCTCATGGCCCGCATCGGGGCGCAGCTTCGCCGCAGCGCCCTGCCGCAGTCGCCCGACGACGTCTACGACGACGGCCACCTGCGGATCGACCGCGCGCGCCATACCGCCGAGAGCGAAGGTGTCTCCGTCCACCTCACGAAGAAGGAATTCGACCTCCTCTGGCTGCTCATCCGGAGCGGCGGACGCGTCGTCTCGCGCGAGGCCATCCTGTCGCGGCTCTGGGACTACGCCGCCGACATCGAGACGCGCACCGTGGACGTCCACATCCGCTCGCTCCGCAAGAAGATCGGCGACGGCGTGATCGAGACGGTCGTCGGCGTCGGATACAAGTTCGCCCGATGAGCCGCCTCCTGCGCCGCTCGCTCGTCCCGGTCGTCCTCGGGATCGTCCTCGGGGGCCTCTTCGCGTTCGTCCTCGGACGCGTGCTCGATCAGGCGGTTCACGAGAGGAGCCGCCAGGCGCTCGTCGAGAAACTCGAGCGCCTCGCCCCTGAATTCGAGGAAGACCTCAAATCGAAGGCCCGCCCCGGCGAGCGGATCCGGCTTGCCGCCCGCCAGGCGGGCGCCCGGCTGACGGTCATCGCGGCCGACGGCGTCGTCCTCGGAGACAGCGAAGTCGCGCCCGAGAGCCTCGCGACGGTCGAGAACCACGCCTCGCGCCCCGAGATCGAGGCGGCCCGGCGAGACGGGATCGGCTTCGGCGAGCGCCGCTCGGTCACCGTCCTCGAACCCCTCGTCTACGTCGCGCGGCGCGCCGGGCCTGCGACGGCTCCCCTCGGCTACGTTCGCCTCGCGATCAGCCAGAACGAGCTCGACCTGCTCGAAGCGCCCTTCCGCCGCACGCTCTATCAGGTCTCGCTCCTCGCGGGCCTCATGGTCGCGTTCCTCGTCATCGCCATCCGCCAGCGCCATGCGAACGCGCTCGCCCGCGTCGTCGCCGGCGTTACCGAAGCGGCGGAGGGCCGGCGGCCGTCTCCTCCGCCGGGTTCGTCCGAGGAAACCGAAGAAGTATTCCAGGCGCTCGCCCGTTTCGCGCAGCTCGTGGCCGCGGAGCGCGCGGGAAGCGCGAAGGCGCGCCTCCTCGCCCGGGCCGTGTTCGAGCAGGTTCCCGTGGGCCTCGTCGTCGTGGACCGGACGCTCGCCCTCCTCGACGCGAATCCGGCCGCCCTCGCTCTTTTCCGCGCGCCCGCGGGAGCCCCGCGACACGCGCTCGTGGACCTCGTCCGCGACCCGCAAACGCTGCGGCTCTTCGAGGCCGGGATCCGAGGCGAGGTCCTCGCCGAAGAAACCGCCGTGCTACGCCTCGGGGGCGAGATCACGCCCGAACAGGTGCTCGAGGTGAACGTGCGCGCCGTTCCGCACGGCGCGGCTGCGGGCGAGCCTGCCGCCGTCGGAGTCGTCCGGGACGTCACGGAGCGCGAGCGCACGGAGACGATGCGGCGCCGCTTCGTCTCCGACGTGTCCCACGAGCTCCGGACGCCGATCGCGGCGATCCGCGCCGCCGTCGAGACGCTCGCGGGCGAAAACGAGCTGCCGCCGGATCTCGCGCGCCTCATGAGCATCCTCGAAAAGCAGTCGTCGGAGATGGAGGCGCTCGTCTCGGACCTGACGGATCTCTCGCAGATCGAGTCTGGCGCGGTCACGCTGGCGATCGAGCCTATCCCGCTGAAGCCGCTCCTCCTCTCGGTCGTGCGCGACCTCGCTCCCGCGGCCGGGGCACGGGGCGTGATCGTCGCCGTCGAGGCGGACGAACAGCTCGAGCTCCTTGGAGACCGCCGGCGCATCTCGCAGGTCTTCCGAAACCTCGTGGACAACGCGGTGAAATTCTCGCCCCCCGGCCAGCGGGTGGACGTCCTCGCCGAGGGCGGGGCTCCGGATGGCGCACCGGACGGCGGGGACCGGATCTCTCCTCTCGTCGTTCACGTCGTGGATCGCGGCATCGGCATTCCCCGCACGGAACAGGACCGCATTTTCCAGCGCTTCTATCGCGTCGATCCCTCTCGCGCGAAGTCGGTCCCGGGCACGGGCCTCGGCCTCGCCATCGTCAAGCACCTCCTCATCCTCCACGGCGGCGCGATCCGCGTGGACTCCGAGCCCGGCAAGGGCAGCTGCTTCACCGTCACGCTGCCGGCGGCGGCCCGGCATGGCGTCGCCGCGGAACGCACCAAGGAGAACTCATGAAGGAACACTTCTCCGAGAAGCTCGAGAGCCTGCGCCGCCAGCTCATCGGCATGGGCGCGGAAGTCGAGAACCAGATCCGCCTCGCCGTCGAGGCCCTCGTCGAGTCCGACGCCGCGAAGGCGCGCAGGGTGATCGAGCACGACAAGGTGATCGACCAGATGGAGATCAAGAACGACGAAGACGCCATCGAGCTTCTCGCCACGCAGCAGCCCGTCGCGGGCGACCTCCGCCTCCTCGTCTCGTCGCTCAAGATCAACGCCGACCTCGAGCGGATCGGGGATCACGCCGTGAACATCGCCGAGGCCGCCGAGCGCATGTCGAGGTTCCGTCCGTTCAAACCGTGGATCGACGTCCCCTACATGGCCGAGATCGCGCGCGGCATGCTCCAGGAGGCGCTCGACGCGTTCGTGAGGAAGGACAGCGAGCTCGCCCTCGCGGTCTGCAAGCGCGACGACATCCTCGACGAGAGGAATAAGTCGATCATCCGCGAGCTCCTGACCTACATGGCCGAGAATCCGGCGCTCATCAGCGCGTCCATCGAGATCATGAGCATCTCGAAGAACCTCGAGCGGGTGGGCGACCTCGCCACGAACATCGGCGAAGAGGCCATCTACATCGCCGAGGGCGAGGTCATCAAGCACAACCTGCAGCCGAACCGCGGTGCCGAGCATGCGACCGCCCCGCATCCCGACCGCACCTGACCGACCGCACCTGACCCGCACCCCCGGCGACGGCTATCATCCCGGCGCGATGCCTCGCCAGAAATTCTCCGTCGTTCCTGGCACCTTCGCCGTCTGCCGCCTGCCGGCGGATACCGCCCTGCCGCTCTGGGCCTCGGCCCCGGGCGGATTCACGTCCGTCACGCGGACTGCGGACGAGCTTTCGATCGTGTGCGAGGAGGCCCGCGTCCCGGCCCCCCAGCCCGAGAGCTTCCGCGGCGAAGGCGGCTTCGCCCTCCTGAAGATCCACGGCCCCTTCCCGCTCGACACGGTCGGAATTCTCGCCGGCATGGCAAAGCCCCTCGCGGACGCCGGCGTCAGCCTGCTCGCGATCGGGACGTTCGACACGGACTACCTGCTCGTGAAGCGCGCCCAAGCGGCTCGCGCCGTCGTCGCGCTGACTCAATCGGGTCACACCCTCGTCGAAGATTGAGGCTCAGTGGGTGGAGCGCTCCGCTTGCGCAGGAGATTCTCCGGCGGCGAGCGCAATCTTAAATTCGTGGGCTATTAGTAAGGACAGGCGGCGGCGGGCCTTTGACCCCCACACCCAAAAGAGTTTTTTCGGGGACCCAATTCAGTGTTTGAAGGTTACAAGAATTGGGCAAAATGCGCAATCAACCCGCGCAGACACACCTCGCACAGGGCTAGCGCCAACCAGTCAATTGGTCAGTTATTGGGTTTAGTTGTCAGCCCGCGATCGGCCCCGTTGTGATGCAAAAGTCAAAAAACCATGAGAATAGCGCATCAAACATGTCGTCCTCCTAGACAAGCTCAAGTGAGCAAATGGCGAATTGGTCACCGCTGAGTTCTTTCAGGGGTGGGCTATATACACGGACAGACGGGGGCACACCTTTGACCCCCCTTGGATAAAGATTCTTTTGGGGCACCCGATTCATGGCACCCGCCCTCCTGACCGGTGTACGTTTTCGCTAGATCGTTCAGTAACCGTTCGCCACGAGACGGAACGGTTTGTAGGGGCTCCGAACGCCCCGGTTTCTGCCCTCGAAATAATCCGCGATGTGCGCGATCAAATCCGGGGAGGCAGCTTGATTGCCGATGCTCTCGCACAGTTCTCGGTATGCAGGATTAGACGAAATCGACTCCGAGAAAACCGAGTTTCGAATGGCAGACACCCGTTGCGCGACCTCGTCCGAAAGCCCGAGCCGGGACAAGCACTCCGCGACTCGGAGCTGAGCGCAAAGCACGAAATGTTCGAGTCCCTGCTCTGTAGCGTCCGCTGACACTCGCTCGAAGGACCGCAGGGCTCGGGTCGTATTCCCTTTGAGCAGTTCAATGGTCGCGAGCCCGCTTCGAATCATCAAGAGGTGAGACGACATTCCGAGGCGGCGTGCGTGGCTGATGCAGCGCGCATAAGCGGCCTTGGCTGCCTCAAGGCGACCCACCCTGACGAGGCAGAAGCCGCGATTAACCAGGGTTGAGGTGTACGCAGCTCCATCAAGTTCGGGATGGAGCAGTCTGACCGCCCCGTCATAGAAATGCAGGGCGGACTGGTACCTCTCCTTGCCGAAGAGGAGAACACCTATGGCTGCTTCCGTTCTTCCCTGCCAGTTCTCCTGCCCGTAGAGCTGGAACTCCGAGCGTGCGCCTTTCAGGAGCTTCCATGCGACAGCGAATTGGCCCGCAAAGGTCGCAGCCGACCCTTCGAAGAAGTCGACGAGGGCCAAAGCAAAGCTGTCCTCGCCTGCTGCAAGGAAGTGGACGCGGGCGGCCGACGCGGATGCCTGGGCCTCCTCGGCTCGTCCGAGGAAGTTCAATGCGCTCGATTCCACGAGAGCCGCCTCTCCAAGGACTTGTTCGCGGCACACCGGCTGGGCAGGACCTTTGTCCCTGAGAAACGGAAGGCATTTCGTCGATTCCGCGACAGCCTTCGCGAATCCAAGGAACTTCGCGGGATCCGTGGGCACCTTCGGCATCGCGAGCTGGCACGCGTAGAGGTAGGCATAGCCGCGGCTCGGATCCGCTTCGATCTTTCCGAGCAGCTCTTTCGCCTTGTCCAGGCCGCTAGCCCCCTCTTCCGAAACCGCCTTCACGATCTCGGCCGCGAGCTGGCGGCCATCGTGGGCGAGGCGGCCGAGGCGGTCCGTGGGGCGGCTCTTCTTCTTGAACTTGAGGAGAAACTCCTCGCGCTCATCGGCCGGCGCGTCGTCCTGCGGCAGCTCGTCGAAGAAGGCGTCGAACTCTTCCTTCATCTCGCGCGCCTTCGACAGCGTGCGGATGTCGGCGAGGTGTTTTCCGCAGGACGGGCAGCCCGTGGCGACGTGCGCCTTCACGTGCGCGTTCAACTCCGTCGTCCCCTCGGTCAGGAGCTCGAAGAGCTCCCACTGCTCGGGGTGCGCCGCCGACGCCGGGGAGAAAGCCGCGCCCTGGAATTCCGCGCTCACGCGAGCACCTTCCGCATCTTGTCGAGGCAGCCCCAGATGCGCTTCCAGACGGTCTTCTTCGAGTAGCCCGTGGCCTTCGTCATGTCGGCCAGGCTGTACTCCTGCCCGAAATAAAGCCGCACGATGCGCTTGCACTTCGGGCCCGCGCTGCGGATGGCCTTGTTCACCATGCGCACGGCCTCGAGGCGCGCGGTAACGCGCTCGCACTTCGGATCGGACACGTCCATGCCTTCCGGCATCTGCTGGACGCTGCGTTCCTTGGCCATCGCGATGTTCAGGCAGGTGTTCAGGAATGCGATCTTCACGTAGCCGATCGGGTCCTTCACGCGCGGGTCGCGCGCGAGAACGCGCATGTAGACGGTCTGGACGGCGTCTTCCGCCTCTTCGCGGCTGAAGTTATATTTCCTCACCGCGAGACCGATGAGCTTTGGGCGGAGCACGCTGTTCAGCGCGGTCCAATCCCATTCGCCGGGCGTGACGCCCGCGGCCTCGGACGTGACGTCGTCACCGGCGGGAAGCTCGTCGGAGAGCACGGCGCGCAGGACGGAGGCTTCCGACAGATTCGACATCGAGCCACCACCGGCGAGTGCCGGCGTCAAGCCCATGCCGTCCGTCGTGTTCCACGCTGCCATGCACGAACTCCGACTCAAGTGCCACGCCCGCGTAAGCCGCTGGCGAGGTACCCGAAACTGAACCCGATGGAATTCTGTCATAAAACACAGCCTGTCAAGAGGAAAATCGATACGACCGCGCCCCGTACCCCGCACCCCGCCTCGACCAAAGGCTCCGGAAGTCGCCTTCTTCCCGGGCCAAAGGCGTATGGCGCTTCGTCTATCTCTCTGCTATTTCAGCCCTTTACAGGATCAGGAACGGAAAAATCCCGCTCGTTTTGCCAGTCTGAGGAGAATATCGCCTGACGGGGGTATGCTTCCCCACGCGCCGGGATCGCGTGATGCGACCCGGACGCGTCGACGTCCTCCGCTTCCTTCGGCTCTTTGTCTTTTTCCTCCGATCGGCGTCTTACTTCGATGGAGAAGATAGCCATGTCCACCGTCTCCACTCTCCCGCAGCGAAAAATCACGCTCCTCACGCTTCAGGCGAAGAAGGACCGCGGCGAGCCGATTACGATGCTCACCGCGTACGACTTCCCGACCGCGCGCGCTCTCGACCGCGCGGGCGTGGACTCCATCCTCGTCGGGGACTCGCTCGGCATGGTCGTCCTCGGGTACGACACGACGCTCCCCGTGACGATGGAGGACATGCTCCACCACGCCCGCGCCGTTTCCCGCGGGGCGCAAATCGCGCACCTCGTCGGCGACATGCCGTTCATGTCGTACCAGACGTCGGTCGAGGATGCGCTCTTGAACGCGGGCCGGTTCCTGAAGGACGGCGGCATGAACGCCGTCAAGCTCGAGGGCGGACGCGAAATCGTGCCCGCGGTCCGGGCCATCGTCGCGGCCGGAATCCCGGTCGTGGGCCACATCGGCCTGACGCCGCAGAAGGTGAATCAGCTCGGCGGATTCCGCACGCAGGGCAAGTCGGCCGCCGCGGCGCGCACGCTGATCGAGGATGCACACGCTCTCGAAGAGGCCGGGTGTCACCTGCTCGTCCTCGAGGCGATGCCCGACCGCCTCGCCGCCCTGATCACGCAGCGCCTCTCGATCCCCACGATCGGAATCGGCGCGGGCCCGGCGTGCGGCGGCCAGGTGCTCGTAACGCACGACCTCCTCGGCATGACGGACGGCTTCACGCCGAAGTTCGTCAAGCGCTACGCGAACCTCGGCGAGGAGATGGCGCGCGCCTTCGGCGCCTACATCGACGACGTCGCCGCCGGGCGCTTCCCGGAGACCGCCCACTCGCAGCCGCTCGACGAGGACGTCTTCCGGGCGCTCACGCGCGAATGGGAGGCGCGGATTGCCCGCTGAAAGGACCCGTCCATGAACGTCCTCACGACGGCCGACGAGGTGCGCGCCTTCCGTGCCGGTGCGGGCGGCGCGGGCGGCACGCTGGGCCTCGTGCCCACGATGGGCGCTCTCCACGCGGGCCACCTGTCGCTCGTCGCGCGCGCGCGGAGCGAAAACGACCGCGTCGCGGCGAGCATCTTCGTCAATCCGGCGCAGTTCGGAGAAAACGAGGACCTCGCCGCTTACCCACGAACCCCGGAGAACGATCTCCGCCACCTCGAGTCGCTCGGCGTGGACGCCGTCTGGACTCCGTCGCCGGGAGACGTCTACCCGCCCGGGTTCCAGACCTTCATCACCGTGGAAGAGGTGAGCGCGCCGCTCGAGGGTGCGCGCCGCTCCGGCCATTTCCGCGGCGTAGCAACCGTGGTCGCGAAGCTCTTCAACGTGTTCGAGCCGGACAGGGCGTACTTCGGCCAGAAGGACGCGCAGCAGGTCGCCGTGATCCGAAGGATGGTCGCCGACCTCTCGTTTCCCGTTGACGTCGTCGTGTGTCCGATCGTGCGCGAGGCGGACGGTCTCGCCCTGAGCAGCCGCAACGTCTACCTCTCGCCCGGAGAGCGCCGCGCGGCTCCGGTGCTCCGCCGCGCCCTTCTCGCCGCGCGCGCCGCCTTCGAGTCCGGCGAGCGCGATGCCGGCCGGTTGCGCGCCGTGCTCAACGAGACGCTCGCGGGGGAACCGCTCGCGCGCCCGGACTACGTCTCGGTCGCCGACGCCATGACGCTTCTCGAGCTCGAGCGGGTCGCGGGGCCCGCCCTCGTATCCCTTGCGGTGCGCTTCGGCGGGACGCGCCTCATCGACAATGTCGTCCTCGGAGGCACCTGATGCTCCTCGCCATCGACGTCGGAAACAGCAACATCACGCTCGGCCTCTACGACGGGGAGACGCCCGGCCCGCGCTGGCGTCTCGCGACCGTGCACAACCGCACCGCGGACGAGTACGGACTCCTGCTCGACGAACTGCTCGATCATGCGGGCTTCGACGCGGACGCGGTGGACGCGGTCGTCATGGCCTCCGTCGTGCCGCCGCTGACGAGCGTCCTCGAAGAGGCCGCGACGCGCTATCTCGGGCGCGCGCCTCTGGTCGTGGATGCCGGCGTGAAAACGGGCGTGCACATCCGGTACGATGATCCGAAGCAGGTCGGCGCGGACCGCGTCGTGGACGCCGTCGCGATCCGGCATCTTTACGGGGGCCCGGCGTGCTGCGTGGACTTCGGCACCGCGACGACGTTCGACGCCATCGGCCCCGAGGGCGACTATCTGGGGGGCGCGATCGCGCCGGGCATCGGCATCGCGGCCGACGCGCTCTTCCAGCGCGCGGCGAAGCTCCCGCGCGTGGATCTCGTACGCCCGCCCGCGCTCATCGGGAAGAACACCGTGCATTCCCTCCAGTCGGGGCTGCTCTTCGGCTACGTGAGCCTCGTCGAGGGAATGGTGGAGCGGTTCAAGAAGGAGCTCGGACCCTCGATGAAAACGATCGCGACCGGCGGACTGGCTGAGACGATCGCGAAAGAGACGACGTCGATCGACGTCGTGGCTCCGTGGCTGACGCTCGACGGCCTGCGCCTCATCCACGAAATGAACGCCGGCGGCTGAGGTGAGCGTCATCCCCGTTCTCAGCGGAAAAAGAATCCTGCTTGGCGTCAGCGGCTCGATCGCCGCCTGCAAGGCCGCGGATCTCGCGAGCCGGCTGACGAAGGCCGGCGCCCGCGTGGACGCGATCCTGACCGCCGCCGCGTCGCGCTTCGTCACGCCGCTCACGTTTCAGTCCCTCACGGGGCGCCCCGCGCCCGCGGATCTCTGGAGCGAGGAGGCGCACATCCTGCACGTGGGCCTCGCGGACGGAGCGGATCTTCTCGTCGTCGCGCCCGCCACCGCGGACATCCTCGCGAAGCTCGCGCACGGGCTCGCCGACGACCTCCTCACGGTGACCGCACTGGCGGCGCGATGCCCTCTCCTCGTCGCTCCCGCGATGGACGCCGGCATGTTCGAGCATCCCGCGGTCCAGGCGAACCTCGCGACGCTCCGGGCGCGCGGCGCCACCGTGATCGGGCCGGCGGACGGCCGGATGGCTTCCGGCCTCGAGGGACGCGGGCGCATGCTCGAGCCGGAAGAGATCCTCGGACACGTGAGGCTCGCGGCTGGCCGGAACGGCCCCCTGGCCGGGCGGCGCGTCGTCGTAACGGCGGGCGGCACCCAGGAGCCGATCGACCCCGTGCGCGTCATCGCGAACCGCTCCTCCGGCAAACAGGGCTTCGCCGTGGCGCAAGCCGCGCTGGATCGCGGAGCGGCGGTCACGCTCGTCGCGGCTCCCTGCGCCCTGCCGACGCCCGTGGGCGCCTCGCGCATCGATGTCGCAACCGCGCAGGAGATGGCCGATGCCGTCCTCGAGTCGTGTGCCGGCGCGGACGCGCTCGTCATGGCGGCGGCCGTCGCGGACTTCAGGCCGGCCCGTCCTGCCGCCAAGAAGCTGAAGAAGGACCTAGGCCCTCCTGCCGTCGAGCTCGAGCGCACGACCGACATCCTCGCCGTCGTCACGGCGGCGCGCGCGCGGCCCGCGTGCGTCGTCGGGTTCGCCGCCGAGACGGGCGACCTCCTAACGCACGCGAGAAAGAAGCTGAAGGAAAAACGCCTCTCGCTGATCGTCGCGAACGACGTGACGCAGCCGGGAGGGGGATTCGGCTCCGACACGAACCGGGTGACGCTGATAGACGCCATGGGGGCTCAGGAGCTTCCCCTTCTCTCCAAGGCCGAGGTCGCGGGGAAGATCCTCGACCGCGTTCAGGCTCTTCTTTCGCAGGCCTGAGCGAAACACTGCCGTGCTGACGTTCCTGACCCTGCTCCTCGGCATCGTCAGCGGCCCGCGCGCGATCGCGCTGAACGCGCCGCCCGGTACGGCATCGATCGAGCTTCTCCTCGACGGCGAGCCGGTCGAGTATCGCAACGCGCCGCCGTGGGAATTCCGCGTGGATTTCGGCTCCGCTCCCGCCCCCCACCATCTCGACGCGATCGCGCGGGACACCCGCGGAGCCGAGATCGGCCGCGCGCGCCAGCGTGTCAACTTCCCGCGGCCCGCGACCGAGGTGGCGCTCGCGCTGCTACCGGGCAAAGGCGGCACCGGACGGGTCGCTCGGCTCGCATGGGAAAGCACCGTCGGCGCGCGGCCCGAAAAGGTGACCGTCACCTTCGACGGCAACCCCCTCGCGGTGCCGGACCCCGAGCGGATCGAACTGCCGCCCTTCGTCCCGGAGCGGCTGCACTTCCTGCGGGCGGTCGCGGACTTCCGGATGCGAATCTCCGCGACGGCCGAGATCTCGTTCGGCGGCCGCGCCCGCGACGAGACGCAGAAGGAGTTGACCGCATTCCCGGTGCGAGCCCCGGATGGCAGGCTGCCGGCTCCCGAGGCGATGGACGGCTGGTTCCTCGCGAACAGTGCCCCGCTCCGCGTCGTCG